>Ga0100401_1000983_pt1 | contig 23560 bp, 25 predicted proteins | sample CryGeymeta201525_FD_80421 | JGI IMG/M metagenome (GOLD analysis project Ga0100401, IMG submission 80421) | Groundwater microbial communities from Crystal Geyser aquifers in Utah, USA - Crystal Geyser metaG 2015-25 | ecosystem: Environmental > Aquatic > Deep subsurface > Groundwater | place: USA... | reverse complement strand
CAACAGGACAGGCAGAAATGCCTGTCCTACCGACAATTCTGTTGATAATCGACACCATCTCCTCTATTCCCTTATTCCCCTTTGAACATAAGTTTTGCCATAATGAGAATTGCTGCATAACTCTGGATTCCCGCCTTCACAGGAATGACAGATAGCCCACCGCTGCATCCCCGAGTTGCGTCACATGGATTCCCGCTGGAGTTTACCCTCGTGGAAACGAGGGCGGGAATGACAGCCTTCGTGCTCTCATGAGTGGTCAGGGGAATCGTCATTCCTGCCCCCGTTCCCCACTTTCGTGAGGACAAGCTCCACGAGGGTAAACTCCGGCAGGAATCTATCACATTGTTGAGTTGCAATTCCCTTAAAAACTCTTTTCCACCTCTTCTATTATCTTCTCAATTGGGATGCCGCCATGGTCACCAAAGTAGGTGTAGCCGTCCGAACCTGTTTGTTTCTTTTCTTCCTTTGCTTTTTTTGCTGATTCTGCCTCAGCCCTTGACTCTTTCAATGTTTCTATGTCAATTACCTCAGCAATACCAACCCTTTTCCCTTCTGCCAAAGGGGCAACGGTGGGGATATTCACAGGTATAGAGATAACATCATCGTGGGAAATTAATTCCCATGGAATTTCCATATCTCTTCTCCCTACAGGTTGTTCCACAGGAGGTAGCATCTCTGGCGGTTGTTCAACAGGTACTGCCATAGATGATACAAATGGTACAGATGAGGGTTCAGCATATACATCCATACCAAATGATGACGGAACCTCCACCGTTCCTACCATGCCACTATTCTTAGAATAAGTAAACGAGCCTCGAATGCCGCCCATATCTATATATCCATGTATACCCCTTTCCTTTGTATAAGTAAATTCACCCTTAGCGTCCCCCATTTCCGCAATACCAACGATACCCTTTTCCTTTGTATAGGTAAAATCACTCTTTATTTCATCCATTTCAATGACACCCATGATACCCTTTTCCCTTGAATAGGTAAATTCCCCTTTTACCCCATCAAGGTCTATCATTCCAACAATCCCCTTATCCTTCGAATAAATAAACTCTCCTGTAGCCTCTCCAAGGGCAACCGTACCTTCAATACCTTTTTGAGAGTTAAATTTGAAATTTCCTTTAGCATCCCCAAGATCAATGGTCCCAAAGATACCCCTATCCTTCCAATAGGTAAAACTTCCCTCTATACCATCAAGGTTTAATATCCCGACAATACCCTTGGCTAAGGTATAGGAAAATGGAGCAGTTATATTCCGCAAGGCTATATTTCCGGTAATTCCTTTATGCTTGGAATAGGTAAATTCACCAATTGCATCCCCCATCATAGTTGTACCAAATATGCCTCTGGCTTTGGTATAAGTAAATTCACCAGCAGCATCTCCCATCTTCAATACACCAATAATGCCCTTGTCCTTTGTATAAATAAACTCTGCCGGCACTTTGCCCAGCATTATTGTTCCAAAAATACCCTTATCCTTTGAGTAGGTAAACTCTCCATCTGTATCCCCCATTTTTACTGTACCGACAATGCCCTTATCTCGCATATAGACAAACTCACCCTGAGCCTCTCCAAGCTCCACTATCCCCACAATACCTTTACCCTTAGAAAAGGTAAAGCTACTCTTGATATCACCCATATCAACATTTCCAGAAATACCATGCTTACTCATCTTATCCCTACACCTCCATAATTATAAATTATAAGCTGTCAGCGGTTAGCAATCAGTCAGCTAAAACCAGAAAACGAGCCTGCCTGTTGTGTCTTGTTTTTCCTTAGTCGCCGGAGAAAAAATAACTTGCAGGAGTCGTGTCACCGATCCATCTTGGCTGGCTTCGTTGTTCGTCGCTTACGAACAGTAGTATGCTCGCTTCTCACGCCTTGCCAGCCAAGCGTCTTGAGTGACTCTTGGTATACAACTTATTTTTTCTTGACTCCTTACCTTAGCCGACAGCTAAACACTTAATTGCTGAATGTCACCCTGCTATCCAAATATCCTTGCAAAATCAATGCCGCAGCAATTTTATCCACCATCTTCTTCCTTTTGTCCCGGGATAATCCTGCCTCAAGCATGGCATTTTCCGCAGCCCTCGAGGAAAGCCGTTCATCCCATGACACAAATTCAACAACATTCCTCTCATAGGAGAGGCTTGGAGTAGATATTACGGCTTGTTTAAGCCTCTCAATAAAGTTAAGCACCTTTTCTGCCTGTGGTCCAATACTGCCATTCATATTTTTTGGCAAGCCAAATACTATCTTGGAAACCTGAGAGGTTGAGATAATCTCTTTCAATATCTCCATTGTTTCCTTCTCCCCTTCCCTTGTTATAACCGATAGCGGCTGAGCAAACATGCCCAAGGGATCACTCAAGGCTACACCTATATATTTATCGCCAACATCTAAGCCCATAATTCTCATCTAAAATTGCCCTACCTCTTCATCTCCCGATAAATCCCTTTTAGTGTTCCCATATCAGGTCTCTTTGTTTCTTCCACATCCTTTTCAAAAAAAGTTTCAATATTTTTTCTTAACCAGCAAACCTCTCTGGTTAACCTTTCTATCTCAACTACAACATCATTCAACCCCTTTTCCTCAGCAAACAAAAGGGCTGTCCTGACTGTCAAGTCAATATGGTATGACTTTTCATGGCTATCCCCAAAGATGTCTGAATAAGAGGTTTTTGCCTCAAATTCCTTTGGGTTATTTTTGCAAGTCATGTATTCAACTGCGGCTGCAAAGAAAAATCTCGTTTGTTCCCCTGGTGCAAGGTGTGCTAATCCCTTAAATATAGGGAGATCTGAGAGCATTATCCCCGACTCCTTTCGGTAAACAATATCGGGTTGAAAACCACACTTAATATTAAACGCAGGACCGCCGCCAATATTTGCTACCTTTACCTCAAGTATCTGCGGGGCTTGTTCTTTAGGTTTAATATCAATAACTACATACGGTTTAGACTCTTCCTTTCTTATCTCCTTTATTTCATTTACCAGTGCTCTGGTAGATTCAGTAGACCTTTTTATCCGATAAGACACATATGCCATCATTATCAGATAAATTGTCCCTGTAAATGTCAAAAATATTGTACCCCATCCCTCCATTGGACATCCTCCTTAAGTTATTGAAGATATCCTCCCAGTTTGAATTGTTGGTGGCTTTATTTTGTTTCCACCATCTGATGAATATTATACCTTATAAAAGCCACTCAAGTCAAGTAAAAAAAATTAAAATCAGCAATTCTCATTATGGTAAAATGGATAAGGGGGAGATATGGAGATTAATCGGTAGGACAGGCATTCTTACCTGTCATCTGCAACAGGACAGGCAGAAATGCCTGTCCTACCGACAATTCTGTTGATAATCGATACCATCTCCTCTATTCCCTTATTCCCCTTTGAACATAAGTTTTGCCATAATGAGAATTGCTGCTTGACTCCTTAAATATTATGAGTACAGCTAAGTGAAAAACTCCTTATTGGATACTTGCCAATGGTAGAATTGGTAATATTGGCAAGATTAACATTAGTAAACAACTGTGATTCCATAAGCTTAAGTATATAGTTTGCAACAGAAAAATTATCCATAGCCTTGCCACTTATTTGTATAGCCGTACCGTTAGTGTTAGACAAATTATCTAACCAGATACCCTGACCCAGGCAATCAGATGTTTGATCAAGAAGTTTTGCCCAGATAAACCTATCCTTGTCCAATTGGGTAATAATATTAAGCCTCGTTTTAAGCAAATCTATCTCTATTTCAAGATCTTTAATCTCTTGCATATAAGGCCGTAACTTAGCTATCTCAGCCTTTAATTCTTCTACTTTTTGCTCCTTTTTCTTGACCTCAAGCAACTGATTGCTCCAAAAAAAACCTATTAAGACAACAAAGGCAGATAACGATATTATGACTAAAATATTTCTCCATTGTATCTTTTTCTTTGCCAGAAGAACTGGAGGCATCAGGTTTATATTAGTCATTACTTTAGCCCCCTTAATGCTAATCCTATGGCTACGGTAAACGCTGGACCATATTTCTTAATAAGATTTACATTAACCTTTGGAGCTATCCTCAAGTTAACAAAGGGATCAGCAATAACTACCGGAATGCCAAGACCACTTGCAAGAAACTCATCTAAGTTCTTTAGTTTTGCTGTTCCTCCACTCAAAAGCACCCGGTCAATATTTTTCCGATATACAGGTAATTGAGTATAATAATAGGCAAAAGACCTCTCTAATTCATCTAAAAGCCTTGCCCCTACAGACTCAATGGCATAAGAGACATGGGATATTCGTTCAGAATACACACCTGTCGTCATCTCTTCACCAGGAACAATTACCCCTTCTGCTTCCTTTATCTGTTCTGCTTCCAAAAAGTTTACACCCAACTCTCTCTTTATTGCTTCAGTAAAATCATTACCACCAACTAAAATATCCCGATTAAAACAGGAACATTTATTTTCTACTACATTAATATTTGTCATTCTTGCCCCAATATCTACCAGAGCCACTACCTCTTCTTCCTTTCCGTTTGCTACCAGAGCATCCTCTATTGAAAAGGTATCCACATTAATATGAGTAGTCTCTAACCCTGACCGCTGCAATATCTCCATATGATCATAAACAAGCTCTTCTTTAGCAGCTACCAGCAGGACAAGGATCATCCTCTCGTCTTTTTCAATTACCTCTTTTATTATCTGAAAATCAATGATCACATGCTCAATATCAAAGGGAATGTGCTCCTCAGCCTCAAACCTGATAACATCACGAAGCTCTGTCTCACTCATATGCGGTAACTTAATATATCTTACTACCACAGAATTCCCAGAGACAGAGGTACAAGTTTTTTTGGCATCAATGCCATTGTTATAAAGCATGGTTTTAATAGCTTTTACGGTTAATTCATGCTTTGCCCCAACTGCATCCTCATCTAAGGGTTCCGGGGCAATCTTTTCTAACCCAAGCCTTGCCAACATAATGCTATTGCCAGATTTCTTTAATTTAACAACCTTGACCGTATCACTACTGATATCTAATCCTACAGAATTTTTCCCGCCACCAAACAACATTCCCTTTCCTCCGAAACAATAATTAAATGCAAGCAGCCAGCCTTCAGACTTCAGCACTTTTAAGCACTTTTATGGTAACATATATATCAACATTTGTCAAGCATAAATTAAAATTATTCGATTATTTATGCTGTAATATCTTAGTTGCTATCATAATATCAACTGCTCGCTGCAATTGTGGATCACATTTCAGGTCGCAAACAATCTCTTTTCCCCCATTAAGCCTGCCTATTTCAATATTTATTGCCCTTCTAAGAATCATTTCACTTAATTCAATCTTATTCTTGGATAGGGTTTGCTGTAAATTTTTAATATCTTCATCTGTATAGCTTGATCGTCCTTTGGCAAAATCCTTTAAGTATTGACTATCATCTAACTTCAGCCACATCTCCTGATCCTTGGGGGTAATCTCAGGCATCTCTACAATTATATCTGGAATTATCCCTTTTCCATGAATACATACACCTGAGGGGGTAAAATACTTGGCTGTAGTCAGGGCAATACCAGAGCCATCAGGCAATGGAAGAACTGTCTGCACAGAACCTTTACCATAGCTCTTTACACCAATGGTCAAACCTCGTTTATTATCCTTAATAGCTCCAGCCAATATCTCTGAGGCACTGGCACTTCCCTCATTTAATAAAACAATAATCGGATTATCCAAATACAAGCCCTTTCCGGTTGTTCGAAATTCTCTGTTCATCTCCTGCTGTCTTCCAGCAATAGAAACAATCAAGGAATTCTTTGACAGAAGATTATCTGAAACATCTATGGCTGATTCCAATAAACCTCCAGGATCATTTCTCAAATCTATAACAAGACTCCGTATCCCTCTTTTTTGCAACTTCACCAGACTATCTGTAAACTCCTGAGCCGTATTCTGGTTAAAATTAGTAATCCTGATGTACCCAACATCTGTCTGAATAACATCGGACTTAACACTATGGATCTCAATTATTGCCCGATTAATCGTTACTTTGAAAGGATTTTCCACACCATCCCTTTTAATGGTAATAATTACCTGAGTTCCTTGTTTACCACGAAGTTTCTGAACAGCCTCAACTAAGGAAATATTCTTGGTTGATGTCCCATCTATTTCAGTAATATAATCACCTGCCTTTATCCCAGCCAAATACGCTGGTGTTCCTTCAATAGGTGAGATAACCATGAGATTGTCTTGTTTAAGCCCGATAACAATCCCAAGCCCGGAAAAGCTCCCCTCGGTTTCTACCTTCATCTCCTTAAATACCTCAGGGGTCATAAATCTTGTATGAGGATCCCCCAGACTTTTAAGCATACCGTCAATAGCCCCATAAACAAGAGTTTTTGTCTTCACATCTTCTACATATTGATTATGAACTATTGAAAACGCCTTACCAAATAGCCGTAATCCATCATACAATTCAGAGCTTTCCTGCCCCTGAGAATTGGCATCCACGCTCATAGAAACAATGATAGCCAATGCCAAAAACCACAATACATTCTTCAATCGCAACATTATCACATACCTCCCGAAATTTAATATAAAATCCGAAATTCGAATATCAAAATTCGAAACTTTTGACAGGTTGTTTTTGTCATTCGGATTTTGGTCGTTTGTATTTGTTTCGTATTTCGTGCTTCGGATTTTCCTTAATCTCCCCTATCCTCGTCTCAACCATCCTGATGGATTAACGGGTTGTCCATCAACCCTTAATTCAAAGTGCAAACATGGTTCTGTAGTAAAACCTGTATCACCTACTGTGCCAAGGGGAGTACCTGTATTAATTGTTTGCCCCTTTCCTACCAATATATTTGCCAGATGGGCATAAAGGCTGTAAATGCCATTACCATGATCAATCATAACCAGCAGCCCATACCCCTTAAACCAACCAGCATAAACCACACTTCCAGATTTTACAGCAACAACAGTTTGTCCTGCATGGGCTGAGATATCTATGCCTTTATTTACCACAAAGGTATCAAACTTCGGGTTTTTATATTGCCCAAATCCCTTAATAATCTGTCCGCCAGATACTGGCCATGAAAGTGTTCCCTTTTCAGGATAAGATCTTTTCTCTATTTTTTCCGGCTTTTTACCCTTTTTTTTTCGTTTAGCAACCATTGCTGCCCGTGCTTTTTCTTGTGCCTTTTTCTGTGCCTCTAATCGCTTGATTAATGAGGTTAATTCTGAAGATGAATTATTGAGTTGAGCAACCTGCTGACGATAAAGTTTTTTATCCTTCTGTACCCGGGAAAGCAGCCCTCGATAACCCTTCTCTTGTTTTTGCTGAACAATAAATTCTTGCTTATAATCATTTTGAATGACTAAAAGCTGTTTATGTTTTCCCTGAAGTAGCTGTTTCTGACACTTTAACAGCTCTTTCTGTTGTTGTATCTCACGGATCAAGGTGTTATCATTCTGAGCAATCATGGTCATAAAATAAAGCTGCCTTGACATATCCGAAAGGTTTGGAGAAGAACATAAGACATCTAACACACCATTTTTTCTATATTTATATATGGCTCTCAATCTATGAGACAATTGGCTTTGTTTTTGATAAAGGCTGTTAAAAGTCTTAATTAACGCCTCTTTTTTAATAATTATCTTATGTTGTGTCTTGTTTATTGTCTCTCCCAATTTATCTACTTTTCTTTGTGTCTGGTTTAGTTGTCGATTTCTCTTGTCTAATTCATTTATTACCCCTTTTTCCTTTTTTACTGCCTGTTGCAACAATGTCTTTTTTTGCTGCAATTCTTTTCGTATCTTTAACAATTTTCCCTTTTCCGTAGATACATCTGCTGAACAAAGGCTCACCCCTGAAGATAGAAACAGGAATATAAAAACCAAACAAATAGCGGAATTCAGCCTTTCTCCCTTTCTTCTCATTTCTCTTACTTCCCCTATTCCCTGTTAGATTTCAAAAAATAATGCAAAGGCAGCAAACTTCCCAGACATCCGAGAAACCCACTGGCTACAATCAAGATACTCATAACTTGCCATGATATAAATTTCACTTGTGGTAAAAATAAAAATATAGGGTTTTCCGCAAGTGTTTTAACCAGACCAAAGCGATAAACAAGCCATAATAGTCCAATAGATAATGTTCCGCTTATCCACCCATGTATCATCCCTTCTAAGAGATAGGGAAACCGAATAAACCATGGGGTAGCACCAACCAACCTCATTATTTCTATCTCTTCCTGCCTGGCAAAAAGGGACAGCTCAATAGTATTTGAAATAATAATCAGCGTAGCAAGTCCAAGGATAAAACCTATACCAATAATAAACATTCTTACCACATCGGTTATCGTAGCGATGACCTCAACTGCCTTTTGACCATAATCCACCCCTTCTATTCCTTCCATCTTTTCTATAGCTTGAGCAATTTTTTTCAATCCTTCCCACGAAAACCTGATTGAGGGTGTTAGCTTTATCTCAAAATAGGCTGGCAATGGATTCCCATTTATCCCGGAAAGAATATCCGACTGATCACTCAATTCCTTCTTAAACCCTTCCAGAGCATCTTGTTTTGAGATATATATTATCTGACTTGCCTGATTAACCTGCCTGCCAATATTGGTCTGAATAGACTGTATGGCCTCAATTGGCAAAGCATCCTTTAAGTAGACAACAATAGATGCCTTTTTAATCAAGGTATCCTGAACCAGTCGAAGATTGACAATCAATAGCAAAAAAATACCCATAATAAAAAGGGTAACAGTGATAACCCCAATACTGGCATAGGTCATTGTCCCTGCCCGTTTGAAGTTTGTCATTGCTTCCCTGCAAAAATAACCAAAGTTTTGTGGTCGTATCATATCGATTTGTTTCCTTAAGCCTAAGGAGGTGAAATTCCTCCTCTTTTGAATCATGCCCTATTTAACTATCTTGCCAGAGTTTAGATGAATAACATGTGCCCCCATTTTTAGAGCATTTTCCTTGTTATGGGTAGCAACAACCAGGGTTGTTCCCTGACGATTAGCCTCCATGAAAAAATTCATGATATTTGTGGCCAGATCTGTATCTAAATTACCCGTAGGTTCATCCGCAAGGATAAGGGCAGGATCATTGACAATAGCTCTGGCAATAGCTACCCTTTGTTGCTCTCCACCGGAAAGTTGGTGTGGAAATGCATCTTTTTTATGGGTTAATTCAACAATATTTAACACCTTAATGGTTCGTTTATAGACCTCTGCTGAGGGCAAACCAATAACCTGCAAGGCAAAGGCAATATTTTCAAACACTGTTTTTTGATATAAGAGCTTAAAATCCTGATAAACTACCCCAATTTGTCTCCGAAGATACGGCACTTCCTTTAATGGCAAGCTACTGATATTTTTCCCGCCAACAAAAATTAACCCTGTTGTAGCTATTATCTCTGCGTAGATTAATTTCAGAAAGGTAGTTTTTCCTGACCCGGATGGTCCGGCAACAAAAACCATTTCCCCCCGTCCAATTTTTACATTAATATCCTCTAAGGCATGTATCCCTTTTTTATATACCTTGGTGATGTGCCGCATCTGAATCATGCTTAATTATCTCCCTTTTTGCGTCTTTCTTCCCAGCACCTTTATCACTGCCTCAACAATAGAAACGGCATCTAATCCAAAGATCCTTAACAACTCCTTTGGTGTTCCTGATTGACCAAAGGTATCTTTTACTCCCACCCTTTCCATTGGTGTTGGAAGGTGTTCTGCTAATACCTCAGCCACAGCACTCCCCAGCCCGCCAATGATTGAATGTTCCTCAGCCGTAACAATCGCTCCGGTTTCTTTTGCAGCAAGGATAATTGCTTGTTTATCAATGGGTTTAATGCTTGAGGCATTGAGTATTCTTACATTAATCCCTTGCTCGGATAATGTTTGAGCTGCCTTAACAGACTCATTGACCATCAATCCACAGGCAATAATTGTAGCATCAGTCCCTTCTCTCAAAGCATGCATCTTGCCCAGAACAAACTCATAGGTATCATCAAAAACAAGTGGAAGATTTAATCGCCCCAATCTGATATAAAATGGTCCTTGAGTCTCAATTGCATATCTCACTGCTTTCTCTGTTTCTATCCCATCAGCCGGCACAATCACCGTCATATTTGGCAATCCTCTCATCAGGTTAATATCATCTATAGCCTGATGTGATGCCCCATCCTCTCCTACAGAAACACCGGCATGGGTAACAATAATCTTTACATTTAATTTTGGCCAGCATACCGACAGTTTTACCTGATCATAAACCCTTCCACTTCCAAAACAAGCAAAGGCAGAAACTACCGGTATTTTCCCACAAGTGGATAAACCAGCTGCATAGCCTATCATATTTGCCTCAGAGATGCCAAGGTTAAAAAACCTTTCAGGAAATTCCTGAGAAAACCATTGAGTTCTGGTAGAGGATGATGTATCTGCATCAAGCACAACCATATCAGGATAAATCTTGCCCAATTTTATTAATGCCTTACCATAAACATCTCTTGTAGCTACCATTTCTGCCATTGTATCTCCTGATTTAAGTGAAAAGGGAAAAGTGAAAAGTGAAAAACGAAAAGTAAAGGTAAAAATATAATTTATACTTTTCACTTTTCGTTTTTCACTTTTCCTTCTTCCCTCATTCTAATTCCCTCAAAGCCTGCTGTTCCTGCTCTCTATTCGGTGCTGTCCCATGAAAACAAACCTTGCCCTCCATAAAGGAAACACATTTACCCTTAATAGTATCTGCTACAATCATGGTTGGCTTACCCTTGGTTTTATGGGCAATCCCTGCTGCCTCAATTATCTCTTCAATCGAATGCCCATCAATCTGTATCGTATTCCATCCAAAAGCCTTCCATTTATCAATCACAGGCTCGATATTCATTATATCCTCTACCTTACCATCAATCTGGAGTTTATTGCAATCCAGAAAAACACAAAGATTATCCAACTTAAAATGAGCCGCAGACATAGCTGCCTCCCAAATCTGCCCCTCCTGACTCTCACCATCACCTATGATAGCATAAACCCGATAATCCTTTTTATCAATCTTTCCAGCTAATGCCATACCACAAGCCGCAGATAGCCCCTGTCCTAAAGAGCCTGTAGAAAAATCTACACCCGGGGTTACCTTTGAGTCAGGATGCCCTTGAAGAATGCTTCCCAATTTTCTTAACTTCAGTAGTTCTGATGCAGGAAAATATCCACATAATGATAAAACAGCATAATATGCTGGACACGCATGTCCCTTGGAAAGAACAAATCGATCTCTTTCTTCCCATGCTGGATTAGCAGCAGAATGGTTCATGATTGAAAAATAAAGTGTTGTGATTATATCTGTCATGGAAAGCGAGCCGCCAGGATGACCTGAATTTGCCTCAGTAATCATATTGATAACAAGCCTTCTTACTTCTTTTGCCCGCTCCTTGAGATTAATAATATCTTCCATCTATACTCCCCTTTGAATATTCATAACAGTTCAGGCACAAAAAAGAACCTCAATTTCATTCTTCTTTGAACTTAGGGTCTGTCACAAAATAAATGTATTCGGTTGCCACTTCATCCAGCCCAGCAGCAAATTGGCAACCTCTATGTGACACATTTATTTTGTGACAGACCCTTAATATTACAGACATTACACCTTAATTTAATAAGTATACCAGAAAATATCAAAAATTGCAAGCAAAAATTCAGGGCAATCGCATCTAAATTTGTTCGAGACTGTCTCATTAGGGTGACATTATTGTAACTTCCATGCCATTTCTTTTCCCCACTCAGTTACGACAAATATATTCTCAATCGATGGATCAGGAATAACCTTGTGTCTATCCATAACCTGTTTTATTATCCTCGGGATATCCATAAAACCAATATCTTTACCTAAAAATCTATGCACAGCCACCTCATTGGCTGCATTCAGGACAGCCGGCATTGTCCCGCCTGAGTTAAGGGCATCATAGGCAAGCTGCAAACATGGAAACCGTTCCAGATCAGGCTCCTCAAAACTTAACGATCCTATTGATGACAAATTCAGCCTCTCAATTACACCCTCAAGCCGCTCTGGATAGGATAGGGCATAGGCAATAGGTGATTTCATATCAGGCACAGAGAGTTGAACCATTGCGCTCCCATCAACAAACTCAACCATGGAATGGATAATAGACTGGGGATGAACAACTACCTGAATATCTTCTGCTGGTATCCCAAAGAGATAGTGTGCCTCAATCACCTCTAACCCTTTATTCATTAAGGTTGCAGAATCAATGGTTATCTTTGCTCCCATGTTCCATGTAGGATGCCGCAGGGCATCATCAGGGGTTATTGATTCAAGATCCTTCCTGTGACAAAATGGTCCACCTGAAGCTGTAAGAATAATCTTCTGTATCTCCGCCCTATCCCTGCCATGAATACATTGGAATACAGCACTATGCTCACTATCTATCGGCAGGATTGCACTTCCATGCTCTTTAGCCATATCCATCATAATTCTGCCCGCAGCAACCAGAGTCTCTTTGTTTGCCAGAGCAAGAGCCTTACCGCATTTCACAGCCTCAATAGCAGGACGCAAACCCACAACCCCAACCACGGCTGAAACAAGCAGATCAACGGTTGGCATGGTTGCTACCTTGACAAGCCCCTGTTCCCCTTGCAGCATCTCAATGTCATATCCTGCAAGCAGTTTCTTAAGTTGAGTTTTGCTATCCTTGTCCCTGACAGATACTACTTCGGGCTTAAATTGCATCACTTGTTCAGCCAATAGATTGACATTTCTTCCACCTGCCAATGCCATAACCCTGAATCTTTCAGGGTACCTTTGTATCACCTGAAGACAATTCACACCAATAGAACCTGTTGAGCCGAGAATGGCGATTCGTTTCATTCCAAACGCTCCCACCTTTACTTTTCACTTAGTATCATTGCCACCATATCCACCAATACAAAAGCGGTGCTGTAAAAATTACACCATCAAATACATCTAAGAGTCCACCATGTCCTGGTATCCAGTTACCAGAGTCTTTTGCCCCAGCAACCCTTTTAATGGCTGATTCTACCAAATCACTTATCTGGCTGATAACACTTAAGATAAAACCAAGCAACATGCCCTGAGACACAGGTAATTTATAAAGACCCATGTAACCAAGGATAACATTTGCTATTAGACCTGCTATTATGCCGCCGATACATCCAGCTATTGCACCTTCAACAGACTTGTTTGGGCTTATTTTTGGTATGAATTTATGCTTGCCAAATTTTGTACCAAAGATATAGGCACCTGTATCTGTAATCCAGACCACCATAAACAGAAAAAATATCATGGAGCTACCAAGAGGCAGGTGTTTTATCAGGATTAAATGACTCAAGAAATACGCCACATAAATTACCACAGCCAGTGTTGGTCCAAATCTCTTAAAAAACTCATTCCTGAATAGAAGCCCATAGAGGAATAGAAACCCAAAGGCAAGGAATAACCATCCGGAAAAAAAGTGGTACCATGATGGCTTGATAAATGCAATGATACTTAAAGGTATTCCAAAAATAAAACAGAGCACCTTAAATGGCCGTATACCGCCTCGTTCACTCAGTAGTATAACCTCTATCAATCCAATAATAATAATTCCGGCTATTAATAACGAAAAAGACAGGTTGTATTTACTAAAGATAGAATATGCTAAAAAAGGAATAAATAAGAAAGCAGATATTAGCCTTAATCCCATGCATGTCTCCTATAATATAAGCGTTCAGGTGTCAGTAGTCAGTTGTCAGCTTTTACAAGGCAGACCCTTATTACAAAGCAACAGTACCCCCAAATCGTCTTTTTCTTTTTTGATAATCAATCAATGCCTGATAAAAATGCTCACGATTAAAAGCAGGCCAATATACAGGGGTTAACCAGATTTCTGTGTAGGCAATCTCCCATAATAAAAAGTTACTTATTCTCATCTCCCCTGAGGTACGAATTAACAGGTCAACCTCAGGCAAATCAGAGGTTGAAAGATACCCTTGAAACACAGCCTCATTGATTTCATTTGCTTGTATTTTTCCGGCATGAATATCAACTGCAAGACGAGACACCGCATCAATAATATCAGCCCTACCACTATAGTTTAAGGCAATATTCAGTATAAGCCCGGAATTCATAGCTGTTTTTTCAATTGACAGGGCTAATTCCTTTTGAACTAACTCAGGCAATTGATGGATTCTACCCATAACCCTTAATTGCACATTCTGCTTGTTAAGGCTTTCCACCTCTATCTTCAAAAACTTACACAATAATGTCATTAAGCCTGTAATCTCTGTTTCAGGTCTTGACCAGTTTTCTGTAGAAAAGGCATAAAGGGTTAATGCCTTTATGCCTATATCATTAGCTGCTCTTGTTATTTTTTTTACTGATTTAATTCCTGCCTGATGCCCTATTATTCTTGGCAATCCCTGGGATTGTGCCCACCTGCCATTACCATCCATAATAATAGCCACATGTTCAGGTAATCGGCTTTTATCTATCGTTTCAATCCACGCCCCCGCACTGGGGTCGACATTATTTGTTTTCATAGCATTTCATCCTAAATTATGAAAGTAGGGGCGAATAATTATTCGCCCCTACTGCTAATAGTCTACAGTCAAAACAACATGTTATTCATAGTATCCATTCCTATTCTTCCACAATTGCCCCTACAGGACAAGACTCTACACAGCTTCCACATTCTACGCATTCATCTGTGATTTTATACTTGTCTTCTCCTTCCTCAATAGCATTGTTTGGACATGCCTCTATACATGTACCACATGCCACGCACTCATCTGTAATAACATAAGCCATTTCCTATCACACCTCCTTTTTATTTGAAAATTACAAATTCTGCATTCAATTACCTGCTACCTCATGACACTTGTTTCTGGTGGTAATTCGTGGGAATATATACCTACAAAGACAAGTGTTACAATCCACTACCCTTCCATTATCTCCTTTTCCTTTACAACCAGCATATCCTCAATTTTTCTAATATATTGATCTGTTATATCCTGAATCTTTTCATTGGCTTTTTTCAGGTTATCTTCTGTAATAAGTTTGTCATCCTCTGCCTTTTTTATCACTATATTTTGATCCCGTCTGATATTTCGTATGGATACTTTTTCTTCTTCTGCCTTTTTCTTGACTACCTTTACCATATCCTTCCTTCGTTCCTCAGTTGGTTGTGGAATAGAGAGCCTGATTGACAGTCCATCATTTGAGGGTGTAAGCCCAAGGTCAGATTTCATGATAGCCTTGGATATAGTACTTAGCATTGATTTATCCCATGGGGCAATGACAATCAAACGGGGCTCAGGGATAGAGATATTCGCTACCTGATTAACAGGAACCATTCCCCCGTAATAATCTACCTTAACCGACTCTAACATACCAATTGATGCCCTTCCTGTCCTCATGGTACTCAATTCATGCTTAAATGCCTGTATTGTTTTTTCCATCCTGTTTTTTGTTTCATCATATATCTTTTCTATCATGGTTTTCCATCTCCTTAAAGATTAGCCATTTTTTGTTTTAACAATTCCCTTCCTTCTAAGATACCAATAACACCAATTCCTAATATGCCTAAACCAATCAGACTAACGAATACTATAACTACTAAATCAGCTACCGTCATTTCTGTACCCTTCTTCTCTTCCTTTGTGCCTTTTTTCTCTACGATACTATCGTCCCAATCCCTTCACCCTGTATCACCCTCTTAATATTCCCTTCCTGTGTAAGGTCAAACACCACTATAGGTAGGGAATTCTCCATACATAAAGAAATAGCCGTGCTATCCATAATCCTTAATCCCTTACTCAAGACCTCCATATAGCTCACAGATTCATATTTAACTGCATCCGGACATTTTACAGGGTCTTTATCATAAACTCCATCAACCTTTGTTGCCTTCAAGATAACCTCTGCCCCAATCTCTGCGGCTCGTAAGGCTGCGGCTGTATCTGTAGAGAAAAAAGGATTTCCAGTGCCAGCAGCAAATACCACTATTCTGCCCTTTTCTAAGTGCCTGATTGCCCTTCTTCTGATATATGGTTCAGCTACTTTTTGCATTTCAATGGCAGATTGTACCCGACAATGTAGCCCTATCTTTTCCAGAGCATCCTGAAGAGCAATTGAATTTATGACTGTAGCCAGCATACCCATATGATCTGCGGATGTACGATCCATATTAGCTGCTGCATCACTTATCCCACGAAATATGTTTCCGCCGCCAATAATGATAGCTATTTCTACCCCTAATTCCTTTATCTCTTTTATCTGTCGAGATATTTCAGCCACAATATCTTTGTCAATTCCGTATGTTTGTTTTCCTTGCAATACCTCTCCGCTTAACTTAAGGATTACGCGTTTATATTTTAAGTTGGACATTTATGTTTCCTTTTAAGAGGTATGACATGTCAGACCTGTTGGACCCGTCAGACATGTCATACCTATCGGACTTGTCAGACCCGTCAGACATGTCTGACCTATCGGACTTGTCAGATCTATCGGACTTGTCAGACTATTCTCCACCAAGCACATACCGTGCAAATCTACGAACAACTATATTTTCCCGAACCTTAGCCACATAACCTGTGATACGGTCATTTATGCTTATATCAGGATTTTTAACAAATGGTTGCTCTAACAAACAAACATCTTTGTAATATTTTTCCACCCGTCCAGAAATCATCATGTCCCATACCTTTTCTGGCTTTCCAGATTTTTCAGCCTGTTCCTTATATATACTCTTTTCTTCTTCAAGTTTTTGGGCAGGAATTTGATCCCTTGAAACATAAAGGGGATTGGCGGCAGCAATATGCATGGCAATATCCTTGCAAAGCTCCTTGAAATCATCTGTTCTGGCAACAAAATCAGTCTCACAATTTACCTCAACCAGAACACCCATCTTTCCACCCATATGGATATAAGCATATACTGTTCCATCCTTTGCTTCCCTGCTTGCTTTTTTTTGAGCAACTGCCATTCCCTGGGTTCGCAATATTTTTAAGGCTTTATCCATATCTCCCTCAGCCTTTTTAAGTGCCTGTTTACACTCCATCATAGGGGCATCTGTTGCATCCCTTAATTCTCTAACCATTGCTGCTGTTATCTGCATCTGTATTCCTCCTGAAAATTCAATATAAGTCCTATAGTCTTATAGGACTTATATTCATTAGTTATCTTCCTCTATCTTCTCACTTATATCCTTCATTTCTACTGCTGCTGTTGTTTCCTGCTTTTCCTTCATCAGTTTTGCCTGTTCAAAAGCTCTTCTGCCGTCAATAATTGCATTTCCCATCACATTGGCTATCAATTTAACTGCCCTAATGGCATCATCATTGCCGGGTATGCAGTAATCAATCTCTTCAGGGTCACAATTGGTATCAACAATAGCCACAATCGGAATATGCAATCTTCGTGCCTCTAAGACGGCTATTCTTTCTTTTTTGGTATCAACAATAAAGATAGCTTGTGGAAATTTTGTCATATCCCTGATACCATCAAGAAGTCTTTCCAATCTGTTCTTTTCCTTTTTTAATAAAGAAACCTCTTTTTTGGTGAGATGTTCAAATTTCCCGGACAGTTCCATTTGTTCTATTTCCTGAAGCTTGGCAATACTCTTCCTGATGGTTGTTAAATTAGTCAGTGTTCCACCCAGCCATCTTTTTGTAATAAAGTATGCCCCACAGTCAAGTGCCTCATCCTTCATAACATTCTGAACCTGTTTTTTTGTTCCTACAAACAGGACAGTACCACCAGCAGCAGCTATATCCCGAACAAAGGCATAGGCTGCCCTTAACCCCTTTATTGCCTTTTGCAAATCAATGATATGAATATCATTCCTCTGGGCAAAGATATATTGTGCCATCTTAGGGTTCCATTTTTGGGTTTGGTGCCCAAAATGAACCCCTGCTTCAAGAAGTTGTTTTATTGTAACTGGTATCACTTAAGTCGCCTCCTTAATTATATTGAATTTGTAGCCCTGTAATAAAATTTCCCCCATACAATTAGAAACATATGCAGCAATACAACCGCAAATGCAGGACGCTTCCTAATATGTCAATGGGGCATTATCCTGAATTAGTTTTCCATCTTTTTCAAATGATTCTCTCAGGTATTTATGTAAAGAAAACATGCTTAAGTGTGTTTCCATATCATAATATTTAAGGGATGTAAGCCCTCTTTTTTCTAATTCGCAAAAAAGCTCATCCCCAGACAATACGCTTCTATTTTCATTAACAAAACTTACCGTAAACCCCCATAATAAAGCAATTGAGGGAATAAAGGTATGATATGCCTTAACTTGTGGAAAAACTGTTTGAAGGGTCTTGTGAATAGATGAGAAACAAAGCAGGTCATTATTAGCTGCAGAGCCTGATTGAACAATAAGCACTCCATCTTGAGTAAGACGATTTTGAACTATTTGATAAAACTCCTGAGTAAACAATAAATATGCTGGTCCACCTTCCAATGGTTCAGTAATATCTATGATAATTATATCAAACTTTTTGGTCGTTTCCTCTAAATACTTTCTTGCATCAAGGCACAAAACCTCTACCCTTGGGTCATCAAATGCACCCATATGCCATGCAGGCAGATATTTTTTACAATTTTCCACGACTTCTTCATCAATATCTACCATAACCACATGCTCAACATCCGGATGCTTTAATATCTCCCTTACTGTTGCCCCTTCACCACCACCAACAACCATAATGTTTCGCGGGGCAGGGTGTGCTATCATACCCGGATGAACTAATGCCTCATGGTAGATATACTCATCTGTTTCTGAGGATTGAACCTTTCCATCTAATATCAGACATCGACCAAACCGCAAGCTGTCTATTATTGCCATTTGCTGGAATGGGGTTTGAATGGAAACCGGCATCCCTTTAATAGCAATGGAGTGCTGTTCATAGGCATGCATTGGCTCAGTATGCCATGTATAATATTTATTATCAGACATTTACGACCTCCTGTTTGTGTTTCAATGGCTGATATTTTTGATCCCTTAATATCCCCCTCTTCATTTCTATAATTGAAGAAGATTTTGCCTCCAGATGAGTTGTAAGATAATCTACGGCTAAATATGGATCTATCTTATCACCGCAGGTAAAAACATCACAAGCAGCATACTTGTATTCTGGCCAGGTATGGATTGAGAGATGAGACTCAGCAATAATAATCATACCACTTATCCCTATTGGTGCAAACTTATGGAACTCTACCTTTAAGATAGTTGCACCAGACGCTAATGCTGCCTGCGTCATTGTGTTTGTTATCCCATCCACATCATTTAATGCCTCAGGATTACAATCATATAATTCTAATAACAAGTGACGGCCCAATGCTTCCAATTATCAACCCCCCTTAAGACTATAACTCTAAACATGCAGATTATCCTCTTAGTCTAATCTGGTTTTTATATTATACTATTAATTTTCTAAATGTCAATAAAAATTTGACCCAAAATACATTTTTTTTATTTTTTGGCATGGAACAAAATCAGGGTGACAAATTGAGCGGGTGAATCAGGAGGGTGCGTTTCCCTAATTCCCCCTTTATTTCTTCTCGCAAAGACGCAAAGCTCACAAGGTTCACTTATTTCTCACACAAAGCCACAGAGATCACAAAGATATATATGCAAACCAATAAATTTGTTTACATATGCGGTTGGTTCGCTCCATATTTGGATCAAGGCATCCGTGATGCCGTTCTCCAAACAACGCCAACACGGTTGGCTTGCTCCATATTTTGATCAATCTTTATTTACGCATAATGTCAACTATTTTATTGGTTTGCATATATGAGATTTTTCTTCTTTTCTATCCTTTGTGTTCTTTGTGTCTTTGTGTGATTAATTCCGATTGCACAGCTCGAACAGTTTTGAACCATGCCATAAAATGAGAAAATCGACAATTGTTTCTGGTTTGATGTATTATGTATCGTTTGGATGTGTTTGCCCTGGAGCATCACCACTTTCTTGTTGACTTCAAGCTCCAATTCTGTTACAATATAGCAACTATTATTCAATTACTGGCTAACGAGTGCAGGAGACATAGTTTAATTATGAAAAAATCATTACGAACCTCTGTCTTAGCTATGCGAGATATGTTGGGCATTGAAGAGAGATGCCAGAAGAGTACATTGATTAAAGAAATGCTCTTTGGGCTTAATGAATTTCATTCTTCATCAAATATCCTGTTTTATGTTGCCACTAAAAGTGAGGTGCAGACAGAGGACATGATCAGGCAGGCTATCAAACAGGGCAAGAGGGCTTTGGTGCCAATCACTGATGCTGAAAATAAAAGGTTGCTTATCTCGGAATTGCATGATTTTGACCTTGAACTTGAAAAAGGTGCGTATGGTATTCTGGAGCCTACGAAGATTTATCAAAGGCTTGTTCCGTTGGATGAGGTGGAGATGATCATTGTTCCAGGGGTAGTTTTTGACCTGCATGGTCACAGGATAGGGTATGGCGGTGGGTATTATGATCGAATGCTTGAATCGATAGGACAGAATAAAGGCACAAAGGCATGCCTTATTGGTGTGTGCTTTGAGTGTCAACTTGTGGATACTATTCCAATTGAAAAGCATGATATGCCTGTGAGCAGGATTATTACTGAAGAAAGGGTGATTATGTGGAGGAGAGACATATGAATCAAAAATTAATAGTTGGGCTTGATATCGGCGGCACAAAGATAGATGCTGGCATACTGGATACTTCTGGCAAGATACTCAAGAAGATACGCATTTATACTGAGGCTCATGAGGGCCTGGATGCAGTTATCCAGAGGATATATGCTGTCATTGATACAGTAACAGAGGGTATAAAATCGTCTATCTGTGGGATTGGGATTGGGGTGCCAGGTCAAGTGGATGTTAAGAATGGTATTGTTGTTTTTGCCCCAAATATGGGATGGAAAAATGTAGAGATACGGAAACTTATTCAAGAAAGATATAAGTTACCCGTGGAGATAGAGAATGATGCTAATTGTGGAGCATTGGCTGAGGCTAAGCTTGGAGCTGGTTCAGGAATAGACAATCTTGTCTGGATAACCGTTGGTACTGGAGTTGGCGGCGGAATAATCATTGATGGCAAACTATTGCAGGGGGCTAATTTTGCCGGTGGTGAAATAGGACATATGATCATAGAGGAAAATGGACTCGTCTGTGGCTGCGGAAATAGAGGATGTCTGGAGGCATTAGCTGCAGGACCGGCAATTATTCGTCAAATGAGGGGAAAAATAGCTACTGGAACACAAACATCTGTCTTAAGGATGATAGAGGGTGATTTGAATAAAATTACGGTAGAGGTTATAGCCATGGCAGCCAAAGAAGGTGATAATCTCAGCCATAAGGTATTAAACAGGGCAGGCGAGTATCTTGGTCTGGGTGTGGTAAGCCTTGCCAATATTCTTAACCCAGAGGCAATTATTCTGGGTGGCGGTGTAATGGAAGTAGCCGGTCATCACCTGTTAAAAATAATAAAAGATATTGTTTTGAAAAGAGCACTTTCGCAGGCAAGCAAGAGTTTAAGGATAGAATTAGCTATGCTTGGCAATGATGCAGGATTGATTGGAACAAGTCTTTTGATGAAACAGTTTAATGGACGGTATATATTATGATACAAACAGTTACCATTAATGACCTGAGTGTTCGGTTTCCAAAACAGCCTAAATATGCAATTGATCACCTCACTCTTTCTATAGAAAAGGGAGAGATGGTGTTTATTATGGGCAAAAGTGGGTCAGGTAAGTCTACGATGATAAAATGTCTAAACGGTGTTATTCCTAATTTACATCCATGTGAAATTCAGGGCAGTATAGAAATATTTGATGATTTGACAAAATCCAAAGCGATATGTGAAATATCAAGGGATATTGGGGTGGTCTCTCAGGATTTTGATCATCAGCTTTTTTCAAGCAGTGTTTATCTTGAGGTAGCCTTTGGTCCGGAAAATTTATTGATAATGCCTGAAGAGATACGAAGATTGGTCAAAGGTACCCTCATGAAAACAGGCTTAACAGGGTTTGAGCATAGAAACCCTGAGACACTTTCTGAAGGGGAAAGGCAACGGTTGGCAATTGCCTCTATTCTTTCCATGAAACCTAAAATTATTGTTTTGGATACATCTTTAACAGATTTGGACCCATTTGGCCGTAACGAAATATTATCTGTTTGCGAAATGCTCAAGGAAGAAGGGGCGTGTATTATTGTCATCTGGAATGAATCAAGGGAATTACTGTCTGCAGACAGGGTTATTATTCTTGATGAAGGAGAAATGGTTGCAGATGAAAAACCAAAGGATATATTAAGAAAACCTCTTCTTTTGGAAAAATGCGGCATTAGACCATGGCAGATTCCAGTTCTATTTCATGAAATGGATTATGCCAAACAGCTTCCTATAGATATAAATGAGGCATTGAAGATAGCTGAAAAGGAAAGATGGGTTATCTCCGGGAAAAAATATCAACAACTTATTGAGCAAGACGCATTCAATCTCAATAATTATGGGGAGCAGGTAGTCTGGACAACAGACATGGAATGTATTCAGCCTAATGGGATAAAAGCTCTTAATAATATCAATCTAAAGATTCGTGAAGGAGAGTTTGTGGCTATTGCCGGAAGGAATGGAAGTGGCAAGACTGCTCTGCTTAACCATTTGAATGGTATATTATTGCCCACTAATGGGGATGTATTTATCCTTGGATGGAATACCAGGGATATTGATTTTTCGTATCTTAGCCATCAGGTAGGATTCGTATCTCAGAATCATGGAAGTTTATTGTTTGCCAATTCTGTATTTGAAGAGGTTGCCTTTGGCCCGCAAAATCTTGGATGCTCAAGGGATGAAATATATCGAAGGGTTTATGATGTCCTGAAGATGGTTAAACTTGAAAAATACGAAGATGAACGGCCAGACCTTCTCACTAAAGGGGAACAACAACGATTAGCCTTAGCCTCTATGTTTGCCATTAAACCAAAGATTATTCTCTTGGATGAACCTGTGAGTGGGCTTGACTATCAGGAGATAAAAAGTCTCATGGAGCTATTGGTAGGGCTTAATCAAAAGGGACATACTATTATCATGGCTACCCAGTGTATGTGGCTGATTGCTGAGTATAGCCACAGGATGCTAATTATGAAGGATGGCGGAATTATTGGGGATGCTTCAGTGCGAGAGGTTTTCTCTGACAGGGATCTCTTAAGAGAGGCAGGTCTCATTGCACCAGAAATGGTTGAATTTGGCTATGGTTTTGGCAGAGGACTTCTTTCTGTAGAGGAATTCTCGTTTTGTCTGGAAAACTGGTAATGCCTTGTGGACATTTGCTGGATGCCTCAATTTTCTTCTTGACAAATGATTGCACATATTATATACTCTGTAATCGTATAAGTCTTTGGTAACTACTCAGGTAAAGTAATTCACCACGGAGAACACATAAGTTGATAGGTTGATGAGTTTATAGGTTAAAGGAACACAGATTCATAATTCATAAACATTTCCTATCAATTCATCCACTTAT
>Ga0100401_1000977_pt1 | contig 23649 bp, 18 predicted proteins | sample CryGeymeta201525_FD_80421 | JGI IMG/M metagenome (GOLD analysis project Ga0100401, IMG submission 80421) | Groundwater microbial communities from Crystal Geyser aquifers in Utah, USA - Crystal Geyser metaG 2015-25 | ecosystem: Environmental > Aquatic > Deep subsurface > Groundwater | place: USA... | reverse complement strand
CGTCCGGGATCCTGCTGTTCTACGAATCCAGCCAGCGCGTGGCCGAAGAGACTTTCAAATTTGCTAACGAAATCGACTCGGAAATGACTAACTTTGTAAGACATTCCCTCCAAATATACATAACATTTATTAGTACAAGTTAAAATTTCTTATGACTTTCTAAAAAATCTTTCCCTGAAGGCATTCGGGTTAAAGGTGGTATCCAAAGCAGCAGATGCAGGTTCGATTCCTGCCGGGTCCACCAGCAGCCAGAGGAGGGCGGACGTTTCTACCCGCACGGAATTCGATTCGATCGGAGTTTAAAACCATTCAAGCATCTCGGGCACTCCGAGCTTGAATCACTGTTGACCAGTCGACCTTCGCCGTGAGGATCATCAAAAGCGCCAGCGTCGCCACCGATCCCACCGCCAAAACGATTCCCGTCAGACCATCGAAGAAGAACGAGAAGCTGAACAAAATCAGATAAGCAATCTGAGCTGGCAGCGCGACCTTCAACAAAGTCACGCCTCCCACCGCCCGCAGATACCCGCAGACCAGCAAAAGCGAAACCACCGTCGCAATCCCAAAGCTCCAATAAAGCGGCAGTAGATCCACGAGGTAGGCAAACAGCAGGTGAAAGCCAAAGAAGCCTGCGGAGACGAAAAATACGTGCATCGGATGAAGCGACACCCCCTTCAACCCCGCCACCAACAGCACCACCGTCACGAAGAACAGCAGCGACACTGGTGCAAAAAACGCAATCCTCGCCGCCACCGGCCCGGCATTTAAAGTCTTCGGCATGTCCATCCCGATATTCGGAGCCGCCAACACATCCGGATAGTTCCAAGTCAGATTCCATGACTCCCCATCCTCCGCGCGATCCGTCGGTGAACCCGTACCCATCGGAAAATTGATGTCTGCATAGTTCGTCCGCATCTTCAGATTGAATCCGGAAATGCGTCCCGCTTCTGGAAAGCGATATACCCAGCTATCGGTTCCATTCGTCTCGTAAGCCAGGTGCACCGGCACCGACCCACCCGCAGGAACCACAATCGCCCGTTGAACTCGCCCATTCGCCGCATTCGGCGACCTCCCACCCTCGGCGGATTCATTCACCGTGAACTCAAAGCCGCGCAAGCCATTCGCATCAGCTGGAAGCGGCACCTCCAGAAACAGCGTCTGCGGAATCCTCGTTGGATTCGTAAATTCGTAATCAGCCGCGAACTTCGCAAAGTAGGTTTGATGCCAGAACAAGCCCCGACGCTTCGGCTCCGATGCAAGATCCACGGAAACATCCGACTTCGTAGGAAGCAAAGTCGCCTTTCCACCCGGCACATTCGGTGTCGCGAACCACGCCGATGGATGCTCCTGGACAAGCGCCGGCCCCCAAACGCCAGCCACTTCAGAGTTCATGGTTTGAGAGGATAGGGTCGTCCTCTTCTTGATCGCCGTTCCGAGAACGAACCAGCCAACCGCAGTGCAGGCAACAATCGCCAGAGAAAGAAAGAGATGAGATGATTTCATGAATTTGGAAGTTAGGAATGGATGTCGCATTATGGAAGAAGATGACGGCTTTGATAAAAGACCTGCACTTCCGGTCGCTCATCACGACAGAGTTTCTTTCGCATCCGGATACTCGAAGCAGGATCACTAGCTGCCCCCGCCTCCCACGTGAGATTGCCGCTTATCTCCGCCGTATAACCGCTTGGCAAATCCACCCGCCAGGTCAGCGACCGGATAAACAGCGGCGTCTGCGGCAAAGCCAAAGCAAGCGTCCCTTCAAGCGGATCGAAAGCCTTACCCTTGCTGGTAAACGACAGGGCAATACGCGTCGGCTTTGCCCCTCCTTCACCCCGAGCCGGCACCGCAATCTCGATCCTGCTCTCACCAAGATTCACCGGCTCCACCGCCCTTCCCTCAACCTGACAAGACAGCAGCAGCATGCCATCAGGCATATCAAGCACAACTCCCTGAGCCATGCCATGCTCAACCTCGATCACTCCCTCCGCCAGCATCGAACCATCCCGCTCCATGCTCAGCAACCAAGTCGCTTCTGGAATCACGGCATCATCCGTGGCCACCACCGGGAGTCGACGCACCTTCATCTCTACTGATGACTCTCCCTCCAGGAAATAGCACGGCGATCCCGCAAGTTGCTTCGACAACACCGACCCCACACTTTCAGAAACAATCGGCCCACTTAACCCCTCCGCCTCGAAATTGATACTCGGCAATGCTGGAATGATAAACCGCGTCTTCGTCGATCCTTCTTTCTCAGCCACCGGAACACTCAACACCCACCGTTCATCAAGCGGACGCAGCGGAACCCGATAGAAAATCTCGACATCCCGCTCCAGCACATCTCGCGACTTCCAAGAAAGATGCACACGCGGATTGCCCTCATCATCACGCAGCACCCGCACCTCAAGTAGATCATCTCCCGTCGCGGTCACATCCCGCGCATCTGATGGAAGCTTCAAATCAGCATCCACCCCCGAACCATCCGCCGCAGAAGCATGACTCAAAATCCGATACCTCAACTCACCTTCTTCAGGAATCACCAGCGCCTGATGCTGCCAACTCCAACTGGACGGCTCAGGCGGTCGCAGCGCTTCCAACGACTCTTCCTCGTCCAGAATACGAAACCTTAGACTCGTCTGCTCAGCCGGAACCGCGTAGCGCCCTCCGCGAGGGATGATCCGTTCGGTCTTTCCCTGCGTCACCGCAAGCGAGGCCTGCTCCGGCAGGCCCGAGGTATCGACCATCGTTCCCGGACAAGCCGGGAAAACGAGCTCGAACCCACGACGATCTCCCGTCGTCCGAAATCGTAGCCTTGTATCAGAACTCCCCGCACCCTCATCCACTCGGCAAAGCATCGAATCATGCATCACGAGCGCATCCCCTTCCGTCTCCTGGCTCTCGATCGAGAGATCCCCACCAATCAAAGCCACTCGCGAGAAGCCTTCAGAAAACCTCACCGTCCGGAATTCCCCATCGATCACTGGCGTATCGCCATCCATCGACAGCTTCAAACGACTTAGAACAAGCGCCGGTGGAATCGGTGCACTTTCCTCCTTCTTCTCCCGACTTGCCTCAATCAGACGCCTGAGTTCCTCATAAGGAAGTCTTACCTCCGCCCCTTCAAGCCCCGACGGCGGCGCGGCGTTCACTCCTGAAAACGAAAGAATCGCCAAACATGTTAGAAGCCCGGTGGGATTAGTCATACCTCTTCATCCCTTTTCACCATGAAGAAGGAATGAAGCCGCCGTGAATCATCTTCGAAGTTCTCGTGGCTGAGGCTTCCAGCCCCAAACTCCTCGATGCGCCGCGAAGTCAAAAATTGGGCAGGGGTAGAAATGCCCTTACTCCGCCTTGATCTCCAAACTCGCACTATGCGCGGCGAACTCCGGGGCATACATGCAGCGCACTTCGGCAATTCCCGTCTGGTAATCCCCCGCATGCTGCACCCGCACGCTCGTCTCAAAGACATGCGTTCCCGGCGGCAGCCGATCGATGAAGAAGTGGCTCGCTGTATCACGCGTCACCTCATAGTAGCCGAATCCGTCCTGCCAGCGGTAGCCGCTCAGCACATTCAGCGGCTCGGTGCCACTTCCGCGAAGATCCTTGAGATGAACGAACTCCATCGCCCGGTCATTTTTCAAAATCACCCGAGTCACCAACTCATCCCCGACCTTCACCGAACCCTCCAGCGGCATCAGAACCGGTCCCTTGTCCGTGTTCTTCCGAATGAAAAGCGCCTTCTCCAACTCGAGCTGGTGCCCATCATCAGAAGTCACCTTCGCCATGTCCTCAAGATACTGCCAGTGCACGCTCGCCCAGCTCACCCCATCATCGCTCTTCTCAAGCTCGATCTTCCCAAGCTCCGGCTTCACCGCATCCTTCACAAAGCGGCTTTCATAAAAGCCAGTGCCCGCTTCGACTTTCTCCGGCTTCACTTCCACACCACCAAGCGAGATCTTCAGCAAAGCATCCGAGCCTAACAGATTCCGCCCACCCATCAGCAGCGAATACACCGCATCCGCCGTCGCCTTGGTCGTCTTCCAATCACTGACCTGCTTCTGCTTGATCAGCCAGACCTGGCAATCGTCGACCGCCTTGTCATCCGCATCGATCTCCCGAAACGCCTCGATCATCATCGCCTGCGTCTCGATCGGTGCCTGCCACCACCACCAGCCTTCGCCCTCGCTGTCCTTCCAGAACATGCCCTGCTCCTCGGTGATCTTCGCATTCTCCTTCAAGGAACGTGTGACCAACTGCGGCACCTCCTTGTCGCCCAAACGATGCAGAGCCAAGGCCGCATGCGCCCGCAACATTCGGCTTCCCAAACTCACCCAATGCTTCCGCGCCTGATCCGCGAAATAGTCAAAAGCCACCTTGTCCCGCTGACTCAGCGCCTTGTCCTTGAGGAAAAAGGTCCGCGTGTAGAGGTGATGCGCCACCCACGGCGAAAGATGGTTCAATCCCCGATCCTTCTCAGCGATATCCTCATAGTATTCCGTCAATCGCGCATCGAGCGGCCCCAGCGCCCTCAACGCCGGCGTGATATCCGTCTCCACCCCCAGCGCACGCAATCGAGCAAATCCCGTCGTCACGTAGAGCGAAATATACTCACTCCCCCGACCACCCGGGAACCACGGCCACAAGCCGTCGCCCAACTGCATCTCGCTCAATTTCCGCAGCGCCTTCTCCAGCTCGCGGTCCATGTGATTTTCATCGAACAACAAACCGACCCGACGCCGCGCCTCCGCCTCATTCGTCGCCTCCCGCAGCCAAGGTGTCTCTTCTAACAGAATCCCCTTCAGATCCGCATTCTTCATCAGCGGACTATCCAGCGCCTTCCCGTCCGCTTTCCACTGATCAAAGATCGCCCGCATCTTCGGATCACTCTTGGCGATATGCCGCGCCAGCGCATTCGCATAGTAGCGGTTGAAAATCTGCTCGGAGCACTCGTGCGGAAACTCCATCAGATAGGGCAACGCCATCACCGCATACCAAGCCGGCTGCGACACCACCTGCACATGCAGGAAGCGATTCTCCAAAGTCTCCGAGCCACCGCTCTCCAGCAACTTCGTAAACTCGAACTCCTTCGTCCCCGCATTCCGGATCGGCAGCGACATCGACTCCGTCACCAGAATCCGCTTCGAGATCACCGGCAACCATCCCTCTTCTCCATCGGAAAGATCACCGCTCGAGGCCACCGCCTTGTATTTCAAAAAGCCCGCTCCATCCGGCACTGAAAGTTTCCACTTCAGCGTCCGGCTCTCCTTCGCCGGAACCACAAAATCCTGATCTGGCACCGCCACACCCAGCGCCGCCGTCCGATCCTCATCCGTCGCCGCATCCACCAGCGTCAGCCGCGCCGTTCCGCTTTGCTCCTTCTCACTCTGATTCGTCACCTTGACCGTAAACTCCAGCACATCGCCCTCCCGCAGGAAGCGCGGTGGATTCGGCTGCACCATCAGGTCCTTCGCCGTCACCGTCTCCCCCTCTAACAATCCCGAACGGAAATCCGCATCATGCGCCATCCCGATGAAACGCCACTTCGTCAGCGCCTCCGGCATCGTGAACGAGATCCGCACTTTGCCATCCTCACCGCTTGTGAGATCCGGATAGAAAAAGGCGGTCTCTTGCAGGTTTTTCCGCGCGGTCACCTGACCGACGTCCACCTTTCCTTCCCCGTCTCCACCACCCGGGTTATTCAAAATCGCATTGATCGAATTCCGCGTGATTGCCCCATCCCCCGAACGATTTCCCGCAGCCATCTTCATCGCCATTGGCGCCGCCGGTGCCGCCTCCATCAACGTATCGGACACCGCACCATCCATCGCAAAAAAATCAGCCTCCCCCCGAGACATCGCCCGTGGCATCAAATGCGGACGACCTCCATACAGCGAAAACTCACTCCGATAGCTTCGGAACATCGGTCCGATCCCAAAGTAACCCATGCCCTGAAACCCAGCCAGCGGCTGAAGCTGCGCCGTTCTATTACTGAACTCCCACCGCCCATAATACCCGCCCTCGGAACCAAGATAGGCCGCCAGAGTCTGAAACCCATGCGACGTGAACGCATCCAGCGAGGCATCATACATCGTCGCCACCATCTCCGCCGCCGCAGCCTCGCCACCAACACCTTCAATCACCGCCGTCCACGACTCTTTCGCCCCCGGCTCTAACTTCGAAACCATGTGCTCCCAGCGCAGCTTGAGTTCCTTGTTAGACCAAGGCACCTGCACCACCCGCTGAAACTGATGCATCCGGTTCATCGTCACCTGCCGCACGACCACCGTGACTCCGCCCCGATACTTCTCCTCGATTGGAAAGCGAAACACCTGCTGAGTCCGCCCCGCCGCCGACCACTCCCGCTTCAGCAACTTCTGATCGCGATACCACTCCACACAGGCCCGAGCCTTCTCATGCCCACTTCCCCAAAACACCGAAATCTCATTTCCCGGCTCCACCGACCAGTCAGGTGAGCTCGTGAAAAACGGTATCATGGTCGGAAAATCATCCGACTCCGGCGCGACGACTTCGATCCCGAGCAAGGCCTGCACCTTGGCACCATTCGCATCCTTCGTTTCGAAGACCAATCGATAAGCCCCCGCCTCCAAGGTCGGCTTGATCACCATCTTGCCATCCTCATCCGTCTCAACCACAATCTCCTCCACCACCTCACCCGGCTCCCAACGATCAGGATCGACAGAAGGACGATCATCCCTTTCTTCAACAACTCCGTATCCCCTACCAAAATTTGAATCCGGCCGTGGACACACCTCCGGCTCCTTCAAGCGATGAATCTTCACCACGCCCTTCGCAGCGCGACCTTCTCCATCATGCGATTCCGTCCGCAGCGTGATCTCCAGTTTCTTCCCGGCCTCCAGCCACTGCTCAGCCGACATCGCTGCCCGCATGCTGGTATACGCCACCGAAACTCGCCGCGTCGCAGAACGGGTCTCACCCGCACCATCGGTGACATCCGCCACCACTTCATAATCGAACACCGGTTCGACATCCTTACCGACTGTTAGATCCGGCTTCGCCAAAAACGCCACCATCACCGAGCCATCCGCCGCCGTCTCGGATTCTCCATGGGCGATCTCTTCCGCATTCGAAGACATCGGCGGCACCCACCAGCACCAGCGCGCCCACACCGGCAGCCGCGCCGTGCGCGTCACCCGCCAACTCACCTTGGCCCCATCCACAGGAGCCCCCGTGTAGGCCTCTGCCCGCACCTTCACCCTTACCTCTTTCCCCAGCGATGCCGCCTCCTTCGGAGCATCCACTTCCGTGAAAAACTTCGGCCGCTTGTATTCCTCAACATTGAAAGAGGCACCTCCGCTCACACCCACGAGCTGCAAACGACACCGCCCCAGCACACTGCCCTCCGGTGCCGTGAAGGTCCCTGAGAACGAACCCCGCTCATTACTCACCACTTCAATCGACGAAACTCTCTTATTGTTAGGATCGTTCAGCACCACCGTGCCCTTGCTGCCCTTGACCACTTCGTATTTCCCTTTTTCAGGATTCGTCACCACCCGGATGCCCTTGAAATGGACCGTCTGTCCGGGGCGATAAATCGAGCGATCCGTGAAAAACACCACCTGTTCGCGATCTTGAGCGTTCTGTCGACGACCACCATTCGCCCAGGTTCTCGTCACCGCACGCTGCACCCCGCGGCTCGCAACCACCAGCACACGGCTACTATCCGCTCCATTGATCACGAGCAAGCCCTCACCATCCGTCTTTCCCTTGCGGCTCAGGAATTGATCGCCGTTTTGCCAATGAATTTCCACATCGATCCCCTTCAGAGGCGCGCCATTCACCGCATCCATTACCGTGACTTCGATGCCTTTCGTATTCATCGAACGAACCGTCATCGCCAGTGGCGTGACATGAATCCCCGTCACCGCCACGAGATTGTTCTGCAGCGTGAAATCCTCATCCCCACTCGCGATTAACACGTAGTATCCATCCGGCAAATCCTCAGGCGTCTTGAGCCAAGCCGTTCGCGACTGAAAATCGCCCTCATTGACCAACTCGCTTTCCCATGACTTCAGCGGCTCACCTTGTAGCACCGCTCGCAGTTCCTTTTCCTGATCCGGCAAGGGATCCTGATTAAGCGTCGTCTTCCCTGGTTCGAAACTCATCGAATAGAGGCGGAACCAAGCCTTCTTCAAATTCCGATGCGACACCCGGATCTCCTCGCCCGCCGGTGTCCAATTCGACTCCGTTTGTAGCGACAGTTCACGCTGCTCCAAGCGGATCACCCCGTTTTTGCAGAACTTCCCAAAAGGATGATCCGGAAAGGCATTCGCACCGCCTGCATAAACTTCATGCGCCTCCTTCGTTCGTTTCTGCCCTTCCAGCATCTTCGCCAAATCCTCACGAGCCCAAGCACTTACCGGACTCGCCGTATTTGCCTCAATAAACCGCCACAGCGCCTTCTCCATCCGCGCATCCTTCCCCTCTTCCAGCGCGGCCTGATCCGCCCAGCGCAGTCGTTCAAGATCCACGAGCAAAAACGCACTCTTGTCATCATCATTCCGATGAAAATCTAACAACTGCTGATAGATCACTAGAGCCCGCAGCTTCGGAGCCGTCGTATCCTCCGTCTCCGGCTTCCATGCCAAAAACTCATCCACCGATCCGAATACCGCTGAATCCGCTCCGATCTCAAAGGCATCCACCGGGCGCGACACCGCGACTTCTTCCGATGTATAAAACTCCAGCGCCCGCTGGGCCACAAAATCGAACATCGTCGGCCGCCACTCGTCACCGAGCTCCCCCTTTTTCGTCAGCATCGCAAAATCCTCCACCGGAATCTTCTTCAAAGCCTCCTCATCGGCCAAAGCCAACTGCATCCGCTTGTCGATTTCCGAAAGAATCCGCGCCAGATCCCAGGTTTCAAGATCATCACCCACAGGCTCACCCACCGAACTCCGCTGCATGAACTTCCACTGGTTCTGGGCGTAGTAGCCATGCATCCACCCCGCCGCCAAAGCCCGCAAGATCGGCTTCATCGACTCAGGAGCCGTCTCCAACTCCGCATCGAGCTTCTTGATCACCGTCCCTGGCCCCTCGATATTCCCTTCAACCGCAATCCTCTGAGCCATCGCCCGCGCCGCCTCACCCCAAGCTTCATCCGCCAACGCCGCCTTCTCGATCCCACTCAGAAGCTCGATTTCCGTCTTCGGCTGATCCTTCGCACGAGCCTCCTCGACTTTCTTCCACTCCGCCTCTCGTGACACGCCATCCGCCATGGCAGTTAAAATACACGACCAGAGAGAAAAGATGAAGAGAAGCGCTTTCATGGATGCTAAAAATGAGTGGACCTACCTACATTGACCCAAACCTCACTGATTGTGACACTCAATTTTGAGATTTCTTAGCCACAAATGGAAAAACCCTTTGAAAGTCCTTTTGCCACAACAGAAGAGCCCCTAATCCCCAAAGACCACCCAAGCGAACGCATCTCTCCCCACCGAACAACGGGCTTTGAAAGCCCGTCTCCACATTCACCCGGTCACCGGCTTCAGCCAGTAAAGCACCGCCATCCGCACCGCGATCCCATTCTCGACCTGCGTATTGATCAGGCTCCGACCATAATCCAGCGCCTCATCACAGAGCTCCACCCCACGATTCACCGGCCCAGGGTGCATCAAATAAATCCCCTCCCCATCCAAGCGCTTCAAGCGCTCCGGCGTGACCCCGTAAACCTTGTGATACTCCCGCAGGCTCGGAAAAAACTGCACGTCCTGACGCTCCATCTGCACTCTCAGCAAATAGACGACATCCGGCTTCCACTTCATCGCCTCATCGTAATCTGTAAACCGTGTCACCCCATCCGGCCCCGTCTTCGGAACCAGCGAACCCGGCCCCAGATGCGCCACCTCAACTCCGAGCCGCCGCAGCACCATCGTCGTCGAACGCGCCACCCGACTGTGTAAAATATCCCCCACGATCAGCACCCGCTTCCCCGCCTGTTCCGGAAAAACCTCCTTCAGCGTGAAAGCATCCAACAATGCCTGAGTCGGATGCGCATGGGCACCATCGCCCGCATTGATCACACTCGCCTTCGTCTGCCTCGCGATCATCGCCGGCAAACCACTCCGCCCATGCCGCACCACGATGTAGTCCGTGCGCATCGCCTGCAGCGTCTCCACCGTTTCACGAACCGACTCGCCCTTCACGACGGATGACTGCGCGACATCGAAATTCGTCACATCCGCCGACAAGCGCTTCGCCGCCACTTCAAACGACGAGTGCGTCCGCGTCGATGGCTCGTAAAAAAGCATCAGCACCGATTTCCCTTTCAGTGCCGGAACCTTCTTCACTGATCGGGTGAAGAGCTCTTTGAACGGCACCGCTTGATCGAGCAAAAGATCAATCTCCTCGCGTTCGAGCGAGACAATATCGAGTAGGTCCTTACGCGCCATGGAGTCCGGGGAAAAAGTAGAGAGTTCCGAATACAAGAACAAGCACCGCGATGATCGTCATCAGCGCCGCATGGACCTGTGAGAGCGGTTTCTTGAAATAAATCCACGCCGCCCCCAGCAACATCACCGCCACACCGCCGACCATGATCCCAAAAAGGATCACCGGAAAATGCGGCAAAGCCACCGCCTCCCGCAACCAATCGAAGGGCAAATCGATTCTCGAGACCTTGGCCGCCATCGCACCTGCAGCGGCAGCCAGCATCAAAATCACTCCCGCACCATAGACCGCAACAAGCCCAAAGAGCCCCATCGTCTGCCTCGCCAGATGCACCGCCGCTGGTTCCACTCCAGGCAAGGGCGCAAGCCGCATTCTCGCCAGTTCCTGATCGGTATGCTTCCGCGTCGGAAGATTTCCCGACCCCACGGAGACCGGCTCCATTGGCTTCTCAAGCGGGATTCGTTGACCCTCACGATGCCGCCGCGTCGGAAGTTTCCCGGTATCCTTGGCAAGCACCTTCTTCGGTTGATCCACCGGCAAGCGCTCGGACCTTCTCAAGGACCGAACAGGCTTGGGTTGCAGCTCCGTCACCTCCTCAGCCACCACCTTCACCAGCTCCTCCTCCTTGGGAGAAACCTCCGGCACTTCCGGCTCAAGCTTGACCTCAGTTTCGGCAAAAGGAGCCACCGGCGTTTCGACTTTCACCTCCGGAAGCGGCGCAGCCCCCACCGGGGCCGTCGGCCCTGGCCCCATCATCCCCGGCGGTCCCGGAGGCGGCCCATCAGAAGAAATCCCCAGCGACTCCCGCAAAGCAGCGAGTTCCTCAGCGGTCTTCTTCTTTTTCGGCAGGGGGCTCACGATGCTTCCTTGATCTCGATCTTGTCTTCCCCGTCCGTCCCCTGGAGCGAAACATACACATGGTCCCGACGCGCTGTCTCCAGCGCGATCCCGACGTAGTTCGGTTGGATCGGCAACTCGCGGTGACCCCGATCGATCAGCACCGCCAACTCCACCTTCCCCGGACGCCCATAATCAGAAAGCGCATCCAGCGCCGCACGGATCGTTCGACCTGTAAAAAGCACGTCGTCCACCAGGATCAAGCGAGCGCCTTCGAGCGGGAAATCGATCTCACTCCCCTGCAACTTCGGGTTTTCATGCAGGTGCTCGAAGTCATCCCGATAGAGCGAAATATCCAGCACGCCGAACTCCGGCTCGATCCCCTTCGCATTCAGCAAGGCCTTCACCCGTTCCGCCACCTCATCACCCCGGCTGCGGATTCCGATCAAGGCGAACGGCCCATCGCCCGCTCGCGCGCAGATGAGTTCCGCGAGCTTCGCGATCCCGCCGTCCATTTCGTCCTTTCCGAGAATCCTACTCATCAGTCTTCGAAGTGGAGGATTCCGATATCCCGGCGACGTTGCAAGCCATCGAATTGAATCTTATCGGCTGCCGCATGCGCCGCCGTCACCGCCGTCTCACGATCCGCCCCACCCGCGACCACCGCAAGCACCCGGCCCCCTTTCGTTTCCCAGCGTTTCGACGCCCCCTTCTTCGTCCCCGCGTGATAGACCCGCGCGTCACCCACATCCTCGGTTCCCGAAATCACATCCCCACTCCGCGAGCTGTCCGGATAACCCGCCGAAGCGAGCACCACGCAGACACTCCAGCCTTCATCGAAGGCAATCTTTGATGGGTTCAGAGTGCCCTTCGCCCCCTGCAAACAGAACTCCGCGAGGTCACCCTTCACCAGCGGCATCACCGCCTGACACTCGGGATCTCCAAAGCGACAGTTGTATTCGATCACCTTAGGACCATCTGGCGTCAGCATCAGGCCAAAGTAGAGGAAGCCCCGATAAGGCAGTCCCTCCCGCTGCAAGCCCACCACCGTCGGATCGACAATCTCCCGCTCGATCCTTTCCAACAACTCCGGCGAAATCAGCTGCCGACTTGCCACCGCACCCATGCCGCCCGTATTCGGACCCGCATCGCCTTCGCCGATCCGCTTGTAGTCACGCGCCGGGGTGAAAATCTGATACTTCCCATCGACCACCGCCGCGAAAATCGAAACCTCCGGGCCCGTGAGAAACTCCTCGATCAGCATCCGCCCCGCCCCGAAGCGCCGCTCGACAAGCACTTCATACAGGAAGGCCTCGCCCTCACCCTCTTCCATGCACACCGCCACTCCTTTGCCGGCAGCGAGCCCGTCAAATTTCAGCACTACCGGATACTTGCCACCAATCACCTGACGCGCCTCATCGATCGTATCGACCGCCGCCGCCGCGCCCGTCGGGATGTGATGCCTCTTCAAAAACTCTTTCGCAAACTCTTTGGACGCCTCCAACTGAGCCGACTGCTTAGGCGGCCCCCAGCACGGAATCCCCGCCCTTTCGCAGGCATTCGCCAGACCATCGTCCTTCACCAGATAGCTCTCCTCCCCAGCCACGCAGAGGTCGATCCCCACCGCCGACATCCAAGCCAGCAGCTCCTCGACCTCGTTACCAGCTTCCACAATCTCCGCCAGCTCCGCAATCGCATCGCTCCCCGGAAAACTGAACATTTCGTGTGCCCCCGGCGATTCCGCCAATGCCCGAATCAACGCGTGTTCACGACCGCCCTTGCCTACCACCAAAATCTTCATGCGCGCCTTTTCTCAAGCACTCGCCCCCCCATTGCAAGCACCAGCCCTTCCGGAGTAGCCACATTCTCATCGCCGGACTGGCACGCGCCTCACCATCGCGTCCCTTTCCAAGCAGTGAATCCACCTAAAAAAACCTGATCCCTTCTACCTCACCCGCTGCCTAAAGCTGGAACCCGGAGGCACGACTCCCTGCCGCATGCGTGGCAACAAACTTTTCCATCGCCGCGAGCTTCCGTTCGATCGCCTTCACAAATGCCAACTGATTACGGCAACGGTCCAGGTTGTGCCCGGGAGCCTTGATTTTAAAATAGACGTCGCCCTGCAGGTAGTCCGTCAAGAAGCGGATGCCGCATTCAAAGGTCAGCAGCTTTCCGGAAAACGCAAGATGGTCCACTTCGGCATCATTCAGGAACGAGCCAGCCGCACCGAGGTAGCCCCGGACAAGCGCTTCGAAGCGGTCCATACGCAAGTCGAGCTTGGCGAGGTCGGTGTCGTCCTCACGACTGGTCGGCGTGGCGGTGCGAACCATGTCGCCGAAGTCATAAAGCGCCGAACCCGGCATCGTGGTGTCGAGATCGATCACGCAGACCCCTTCCGCAGAAACATCGTCGAGCAGCACATTGTTCAGCTTGGTGTCATTGTGGGTGACCCGCTCCGGAATATCACCCGAAGCGATGCGGTCCGTGATGCGTGAGCAATCGGCAGCTCGCGCCATCACGAAGTCGATCTCAGGCTTCACCTCCGCAGCGCGACCCGCGACATCTTCTTCGATCGCCCGACGCAGCGCCTCAAGACGCAGCGGTGTGTTGTGAAAATCGGGAATCGTCTCGTGCAAACGCTCGCCGCCAAGATCAGCCGCAAGCTTCTGGAAATTTCCGAAAGCCCTCGCCGCCTCGTAAGCCTGTTCGTCGGCAGTAATCTCATCGTGCCCCGTCGCCCGCTCAATGAACGGATAGACCCGCCAGTAGTTCCCATCAGCATCGACGGCGTAAGGCTTACCGTCATGAGCCGGAATACAGACCAAGGTCCGACGATGGGCCTCGGGATGCCCCTCCTCTTGCAGACGCGCCAGCGAGTGACGGGTTACCCGCGCCACGTTTTCCATCAACTCGACCGGGCTCTTGAAGACATTGGTGTTGATGCGCTGGATGATATAACGCAGCTGCGAGTTCCCGGCTTGATTAAAGTGGGCGCAGTAAGTGTCGTTGATATGGCCAGAACCGTAAGAATCGCCGCGCAAAAAATCAGCCCGCATGTCAAACAGTGCCGCAATTTCCCGCAGGTTCGGGACAGATGTTTCTGAGTTCATAAGTTCTGGATGAGGTTTAGCACGAGCTAAATTTGACTGGCAAGACCAAACCGAGCCGCTTCCTCACGGCATCACCAGCACGGTTTGCCTGAGTCCCCCCGAACAAGCCACTTACCCGTCGACTGGGGTTTGGTATTGAAGAATCCACAGCCCCACCCTGATTTGGCATTGGAAATCCGGGAAAATGCCCTTCTCTCCCCCGGCGCATGTTCCAAGTCCTCCACCCAGACCCCGATTCCAAGGCCAGATGCGGCCAGATGTCGCTCGCCCACGGCGAAGTGGAGACCCCGATTTTCATGCCCGTCGGCACCCAAGGCTCAGTCAAGACCCTCCACCCGGAGGAACTCGAGCTGCTCGGCTCCCAGATCATTCTGGGAAACACCTACCACCTTTGGCTGCGCCCCGGTCACGAACTGATCCGCGACCTCGGAGGCATCCACGATTTCACCAGCTGGCAGAAGCCGATGCTCACGGACTCTGGCGGTTTCCAAGTCTGGTCACTCGCCAAGCTCCGCAAGATCACCGAGGAGGGCGTCCGCTTTCAGAACCACCTCGATGGCTCGAAAATGATGCTCACCCCCGAGCTCAGCATGGAAATCCAAGCATCGCTCGGTTCGGACATCGCGATGCTCTTCGATGAATGCCCGCCCTACCCCTGCGAGCAAAAGTATGCCGAGGAATCCTTGGGCCTGACGACCCGCTGGGCTCGCCGCTGCAAGGACTGGGTCGAGAAAAACCAGCCACGCTCTGGAGAAGGAAAGCAGCGGCATTTCGGCATCGTCCAGGGCTCCATCTGGGCGGAGCTCCGCGAGCAATCCGCCCGCGAACTCGTCGAAATCGGCTTCGATGGCTACGCCGTCGGCGGCGTCTCTGTGGGCGAGCCCGAGCACGAGATGTTCCGCGCCATCGAGAATGCCATCCCATTCCTCCCGGAAGACAAACCACGCTACGCCATGGGCCTCGGCACCCCGCCTCAGATCCTCGAAATGATCGCCCGAGGCGTCGACATGTTCGACTGCGTCATGCCCACCCGAGTCGCCCGCCACGGGCAGGCATTCACCCTCGACGGACCGATCCACATCAAGAACCTCGAGTTCGAGCGCGATCAGGCTCCGCTGTGCGAAAGCGCCCACCCCCACGTCGCGCGCTTCAGCAGGGCCTACATCCGCCACCTTTTCCGGGCCGGGGAAATCCTCGCTTTGCGGTTGCTTTCCTTTCACAACCTGCATTTCTTCCTCCGCCTCGCCGCCAATTCGCGGCAAGCCATACGCGAAGGGAACTTCCTCGAATTCAAGAATTCGTTCATTCGCCGATACAACGCTTCAAAAGATCCATGACATCCTCGCTTATCTCATTCCTCGCCGAAGGAACCCCAAACCCCCTCAGCGGACCGATTCCCATGATGGTCATCATGGTCGTCATGTTCTACTTCCTGCTCATCCGCCCGCAGCAGAAGCAGCGCAAGGAACTCCAGGCCCGCATCGACTCCATGAAGGTTGGCGATCGCGTCATCACCACCGCCGGGATTCACGCCCTCGTTCACAACCTCAAAGACAAGACCGTGACCCTCAAGGTTGCCGAAGGCACGATGATCGAGTTCGACAAGCATGCCATCGCTTCCGTCCACAAAAAGGAGTCGAAGTCCGCTGCCGCACCGGTCGATAAAGCCTAAGCCTTCGCCTTATTCACTAGACGTTCCCCATTTCGTTTCCTTTTCCTAGACCCATGATTCCATCGATCCTCGCGCTCGAATTCATCGCCGATCCGCTCGTTCTGTTCCTTTCGGGACTTGCCCTGTTGATCCTCTTCATCTGGTACTTCGTCACCGAGTCCGACCGCCGCAAGCGCAACATCGGCACGACCCTCGTGCTTGGTCTTTGCACCCTCTGCGCTCTGGCCCTTTATCCACCGGACAAGACCCTCAAGGGCGGCATCGACCTCGTGGGTGGCTCCGCCTTCACTCTGAAGGTCCAGCCCAACACCGACCCCAACACCGGTGAGATCATTCCCCTTCGCGAGGACGACCTCAATCAGGCCGTCGCCACCATCGAAAAGCGCCTGGGTGCCAGCGGCACGGTCGATCTACTGATCGCCAAAAGTGGCACCGACACCGTGCTCCTTCAAATGCCCGGCATGTCTCCTGAGACGGCAGCCGGCATCCGCATCACCCTTCAAAAGGTCGCCAAACTCGAACTCCGCGAGGTCAATCTTGAGGGCGGCAAGCGCGAGACCGCCGACGGCAAGACCCTCGCCGAGCGCGTTTACGACAAGGAGGACATCGTCCCCGGATACCGCGCCTACAAGCACGAAGGCGAAGACCGCAATGGCGACACCTACACCGAGTATCTCTTGCTCAACAACCGCACCGCAGTCGCGGGTGCCGACGTCGCCCACGCCTACCCGGTGACCCAGGGTGCCGACAACATCGTCAGCATCGAACTCACCGGTGATGGTGGCGAAAAAATGATCAACCTCACCAAGGACATGCGCCCCGGTCAGGATCGCATCGCTATCCTCCTCGACAACGAAATCGTCTCCGCCCCCACCGTCCAGTCCGTGCCACTCGGCTCGCGCTTCGTGATCGAGGGCCAGAAGAACCGAAAGAAAGCCTCGGAACTCGCCGCCCAGCTCAACAACCCACTCAAGAACGCCCTGAAGATCGATCAGGAGAGCACCGTTTCTCCAAGCCTTGGTCAGGCCGTCGTTAAGCAGGGCGTCATGGCCGCTCTCGTCGGTCTTGGGCTGACGGCTGTCTTCATCCTCGTCTACTACCGCACCGCCGGTATTGTTGCCCTGATCGCCCTGATGGTGAACGCCGTGCTGATCTTCGGATCGATGGCGATGTTCGGCTTCACCTTCACGCTTCCTGGTATTGCCGGCATCATCTTGACGATCGGCATGGCCGTTGATGCGAACGTCCTGATCTTCGAACGTTTGCGCGAGGAACTCGAAAACGGCAAGTCGCTCAACAACGCGATCGAGACCGCCTACGAAAAGGCCTTCTCCGCGATCTTCGACTCGAACATCACCTCGCTCCTCGCTGCCACCATCCTCTTCTGGAAGGCAAGTGGCACGGTGCAGGGCTTCGCCGTCACCCTGACGATCGGTCTGCTTGGTTCGATGTTCTCCGCGATCCTCGTCACCCGTGTGATCTTCCGTTGGGTCGTCGACCTCGGACTGCTCAAGAACCTCTCGCTGCTCAACCTCTTCCGAAAGAGCAACTTCGATTTCCTCGGCAAGCGCCGCATGGCACTCATCGCATCTTCAGTGCTCTTCGTCGCAGCTGTTTCAGGATTCGCGATCAGAGGCGAAAAGGGTCTCGGCGTCGACTTCACCGGAGGCACCTTGCTCAAATTCCAGTTCAATGACGGCCAGGAATTGGTATCTCAAGCGGATGCGGAGGAAGCCCTCAAGGATCTTGACACCGTCGCCAAGCCGATTGCGCAAGAAGAGACCGTTCCAGGAACTGGCGAACTCCTAACAGTGCGTTGCGACACCCAAGATGCAGAAGCGATTGAGCAGACTCTCCGTAAGAAAATCAATATCATGGGCCAACGGGTGCCCTTGAGTGCGAACTCTGGAGAGACAGAGTATGCCATCCAAGCTACGGTCGAGGCAGTGTCCGCGACTGCGGGCAAGGCATTCCTCATCAACGCCTGCGTCGCCATCGGCATGGGCCTCATTGCGATGCTCATCTACATCAGCATCCGCTTCGAGTTCTCCTTCGCACTTGGTGCTTTCGTGGCCCTCGTTCATGACATCGTTCTCGCAACGGGCCTGGTCGTTCTGTTCGGCGGCGAGCTCTCACTGATTCATGTCGGTGCCATCCTAACCATCGCAGGTTACTCGATTAACGACACGATTATCGTCTTCGACCGCATTCGTGAGTCACTGCTGACTTCTCACGGCACCGTCAAGGAACTGATGAACGAAGCAATCAACGCAACCCTCTCCCGGACCTTGCTGACCTCGGTCACCACGATTGCCACGGTCGCCATTCTCTCCGTCTTCGGGGGGTCGGCACTCGCCGACTTCTCGCAAATGATTCTGGTTGGTCTAGTGATCGGAACCTACTCGTCGATCTTCGTCGCCGCGCCGATCGTTCTCTGGTGGAGCCGTGGCAAGGGCCGCAATCTCCGCAAGGAAGTGCTTGATGCCAGCCTCGCCGGCGAGATCGAGGCGGCAAGCTGATCGATACCGTCATTGATCTCTCAACCGAGCTCGGGCAGCATCGCGATATGAAGCGATTGCTGCCCTTGTTCTTTTTGGGATCCACCATTTTCGGACAGGCCCAGGATTCCGAAGTCCCCTACGGAGTCGAGATCGTCACCGGCTACCGCTCGGACTACGTTTATCGAGGATTTTCGCTGGCCGACGACCTGATCGAAGTCCAGATCGGAACGGAAATTGCGCTCAGCGACGAATGGCTGATCGACCTTGGCGGCTGGTATGGAAGCGGTTCCCGCAATTTTGAAGAAGTCAGCGCCGCCTTCGGCATCCGCTACGATCGGGACGACTGGGATGCTGGCCTCAATGCCTCATGGCACGGCTATCAAAACTCCCTTTTCCAAGACGGCGTCGATTTCGGCCCCTCCCTCAACTGGCGGCCCAGCGAAGATTGGCGGATTGGCTCGGGCATCAGCTATGACACCGGCCCGAAGGGCTGGTATGGAAACATCGAGGCCCAATGGAGCAAACCGGTCGGGAATTCGTCCTTTATCAGCATCCTCGGTGGCACCAGCGCGACCTCCAATTACTACGGCCGCAGCGGCTTGAACGACTTCTACACTCGCATCGGCTGGACCTACGGCGTCAATAAAAGCGTCGCTTTGACCCCATTTGTCGGCAGTTCGGTCCCGCTCTACTCCGATGGATCCACCCGACTCTTTGCTGGACTTTGGTTCGAGGTGAATTTCTAAGGAGCAGCGAAACGCCGCCTGCTTCGGATGTTTGGTTCTCAGTCGAGTCATTCATCCCCCATGGATCCTTTCACCTATGAAATCGGTCTCTCGCTCGGCGTGTCGTGCTCGTATTGGTGGCCTTCCTCAAGGAGTGGGCACCACCCGATGTCATTGCACTGAGCTGCCTCGGACTCGTCTCCGCGTGGATGAAGACCTGCTGGATCACCGCCTGTCTTCCCATTCCGTGCATCTGGCCATCCTCCCGTGAAAAGAAGTCTCACGATTTCGGCCAGACGATCCAGAGATAGGCAGCGTAGATCATCAGCAGCAAAGCGCCCTCTTTGCGTCCAATCACTTTCCCAGTCCACATCAGCGGAGTCAGCAAAACGGCCAAGCCGAGCATGAAAAGCTGGTCAACACCACGGATGCCCACCGCCTGAATCGGATGAATGACCGAAGCCATCCCCAGCACGAAAAGAAGGTTGAAAATGTTCGAACCCACCACGTTGCCGAGTGAGATATCGGACTGACCGCGGATCGCCCCCACCACCGAGGTGGCCAACTCCGGCATCGAAGTTCCTGCCGCAATGATCGTCAGCCCGACCACCGCCTCAGACACGCCCCAACTGCGCGCCATGAATACCGCATTGGTCACCAGCAATTGAGAACCCAGAACCAGAACACCCAGGCCCATCAGAATGAAAATCAGCGCTTTACCCAGACCCATCTCCGTCAGAGATTCGTCCTTGTCTCCCGCTTCACGCCTTGCATGCCGCACGATCCACCAAGTGTAGATGATGCTTCCCAAAAGCAGCAAGACCCCCTCCCAGCGCTCGATCCGGGAGTCCCAGAGCGCGACCATCCCGAGCAAGGTCACCAGCACCATGACGGGCCCATCCCGCCGGATAATCTCTGAACTTGCCCTGATCGGTTTGATCAGCGCCGCCAGCCCCAAGATGACGGCAATGTTGAATATATTCGAACCAATCACATTGCCGACCGAGATCCCCGACTGACCTAAAAACGCCGCCTTTACCGAGACCAATAACTCTGGCGACGAAGTGCCATAGGCGACCACGGTCAAGCCCACCACGAGGGCCGTCAAACCCAGTCTCAGGGCCAGTCCAACACCTCCTCGGACGAGAAGTTCCGCTCCAACAAATAACAACCCAAAGCTCAGAACCGTCAGCAACGCTGCCATCAACATGACGCAATTCAATCAGATCCTCATCCAATCACGATAGGGATTATCCGGCCGATTTCCACTCGCCAGACTCCCAACCTACTCGGACTTTGTGAAATTTTTCACAAACCCCTTGCCCGTAGGCCATTCCTGAGGCCTGATTCCCCTGTCCGCAAGTCTCATGAGCAGCTCCACGACCGAATACGAAGCCCGCGATGTGGCCGCCAAAGCCGCCGATTATCATGCCGAGACCGATGACCTGATGGGGGAAAAGATGGTGCTCAATATGGGCCCGTCCCATCCCGCGACTCACGGCGTCTTGCGCCTGATCCTCGAACTCGATGGTGAAGTCATCGAGAAAGCCGAGCCTGATGTTGGATTCCTTCACCGTGGTGATGAAAAAATCGCCGAGAACATGCACTACAATCAGTTCGTCCCCTACACGGACCGATTAGACTACCTCGCCCCCCTTGCGAATAACGTCGCCTATGCCTGCGCCGTTGAAAAACTGATGGGTTGGGAATTGCCGCCACGCGGTCAGGCCATTCGCGTGCTCTGCTGCGAGCTCGCCCGCATTTCCTCCCACCTTCTCGGCGTTGGCGTCTGCGCGATGGACGTCGGTGCCATGACCGTCTTCCTCTACACTTTCACCGAGCGTGAAAAGGTCTACAACCTCTGTGAGCAGCTGACCGGTGCTCGCTTTACGACTTCCTACACCCGCGTCGGTGGCCAGGTTCGTGACATGCCTCCAGGCTTCTCGGATGCCGTCCGCACCTTCCTCAACGAATGCGAGGTGACCATCGATGAAGTCGCCAAGCTTCTCGATAAAAACAAGATCTTCATCAACCGCATGGCTGACATCGGCGTCATTTCCAAGGAGAACGCCATCGCCTACGGACTTACCGGGCCCAATCTTCGCGCCTCGGGAGCCACTCGCGACCTTCGGAAAGACAATCCCTACCTTGGCTACGAGAAATACGATTTCGACGTCGTCGTGGCCGACGAAGGCGATTGCTATGCCCGCTACCAGGTCCGCATGGAAGAAATGAAACAGTCGATCCGCATCTGCCGTCAGGTGCTCGATACCATGCCAGACGGCCCTTTTAACCTTGCTGATTCCAAGAGCATGCTTCCCGACAAAGAGCGCGTCCTTATGTCGATGGAAGAGCTAATCCACCACTTCATCGTCGCCACTCAGGGCATCAACGCCCCTCCCGGCGAAGTCTACTTCGGTGCCGAGAACCCGAAAGGTGAGCTCGGTTTTTACATTCACTCGACGGGCGGCGGTGTTCCCAACCGCCTGAAAATCCGCAGTCCCTCCTTCTGCAACCTTTCCCTCTGCTCAAAGCTACTCCCTGGCCATATGGTCTCGGACATCCCCGCCGTTCTCGGCTCCCTCGATTTCGTGATGGGCGAATGCGATCGTTAAGCGTATATCCACGAATGTTATGAAGACATCTATCCTACTTTGCTCAATCGTGCTTGGCGGATTTGCCATGGCGGAATTTGAAACCTGGACCAGCGCCGACGGCCGAAGTGCCCAACTCGAACTCAAAAAGGTCATCGAAGCCGATGGCGAGAAGACCGGAGAGTTCAAGATGAAGAACGGCAGAACGGTCAAGATCGCCGCTTCCGGACTGACCGAGGCTGATGCCAAGCGCCTCAACGAGTGGAAATCACCCGAGGAAATCGCCGCTGCGGAAGCTGCTCCAGAGAGCGTCTTTGATGAAATCCTCGAAGGCAATCTTGTAAAATTGAACGGCAAATCGCTGAAAAAGGTCACCGATCAGCCCAAGCCTGAAAAACTTTACGTCTTTTACTACACCGCATCCTGGTGTGGCCCGTGCCAGCAATTCACCCCGTCACTTGTCGAGTTCTACAACAAAAACAAGAACGAGAATTTCGAGATCGTCTTAATCACGAGCGACCGCGACGAGGCCTCCATGGAAGACTACGCGGTGAAGAAGCAAATGCCTTGGCCTCAGTTGAAGATGAAAAAGGCCGCTGACTTCAAGAAGGAGTTCAACCACGGTGTCTCCGGCATCCCATCGGTCATCGTCTGCAAACTTGACGGCACCAAACTCGGCAACTACCGCGATCTCAATGCCCTTGAGAAACTCGTCAAAGAGTAAATCTTACCAATGAGCCAATCGACCCTCGAAGCCTCCATCGCCTCTCCGGAAACCCCCGGCAGCAAACACTTTCCGCCATTCGTCGCCTCTCCTCACCTTGAGGAAGAGGCAGACAAGCGGCTCGCGCAGTTTCCTAGCGACCATCGTCGGTCGGCCGTCCTGCCGATCCTCCACTTCATTCAGCACCATCACGGATTCATTTCTGCGGAGGGAATTCAATGGACGGCGGACAAGGTTGGCATCGAACCCGTGAAGGTGCTTGAAGTCGTGACCTTCTACCCTGGTTTCCGGCAGTCGGCTCCAGGGAAATTCCACGTCCGCGTTTGCCGCACGCTTTCCTGCGCGATGGGCGGCTCCTACGAGTTGATGAACAAGCTCTGCGAACTGATGCAGATCGATCCATCGACACTCGACCCCCATCATCACCCGATCGCCGTCTCGCCATGTGGCACATGGTCGGTCGAATTCGCCGAGTGTCTCGCTTCCTGCGGCACCGCACCTGTCGTTCTTGTAAATGATGACTTCCACGAAGGAGTCAGTGAGGACAAGGCTGAGGGCCTGATGAGCTCCTATCAGGCTTGATTTTACTCTTGACGATCCACTGACGTGGTGGCACTCGTTACCACATGAGTTACTCGCTTGCCAGAACCAGCATGTCGCTGGATAAAGTCACCATCCAAGCCATGGATGCCCTCAGCAAGAAATGGGGGATTTCCAAAGCTGAAGTGGTTCGGCGCGCCGTAAAAAGCCTCAAGACCCAAGCGGATAAGGAAGACCGGCTTCCCAGTCCGCTCGAAGCCTTGGATTGGCTCCAAAACGGTGGGGGTCTCGTTGCTGAAGAGGCCGCCAATTTTCGCGCTGAAGTGAAGGCTGAGCGAGACGCCAAACGCTACTGGTGGGAACCATGATCCACCTCGATACCAATATTCTCATCGATCTGGTGACCATCGGCTCTCCGCAGATCGGCCTCGTGCGGAAATGGGTCAAGGCGGGCGAGCAGCTCGCCACCTCAGCCATCGCTTGGTCGGAGTTCTGCAACGGACCCCACTCGCGCG
>Ga0100401_1000965_pt1 | contig 23779 bp, 8 predicted proteins | sample CryGeymeta201525_FD_80421 | JGI IMG/M metagenome (GOLD analysis project Ga0100401, IMG submission 80421) | Groundwater microbial communities from Crystal Geyser aquifers in Utah, USA - Crystal Geyser metaG 2015-25 | ecosystem: Environmental > Aquatic > Deep subsurface > Groundwater | place: USA... | reverse complement strand
GCCATTTTTCCCAGTGAAAGGCGCTGCGCACCTCCCACAAGCGCCCGACACCCTCTGCAGACCGCCCGCTTCAACTAAAAATTCGAAAATCACCCTGCCCGAATGGCTTTTCGAATAGGGTCTGGCTAAGGACGGATGGGAGAATGGTTTTTTGAGTATGAAAGGGATTAGCCGACCCATCGAATCACCGAGAGCGGGAACAGAGCAAGATTGCGGGTATCGACACCGGGTGAAAGCGTCTTCCTCAGCGCATTTCGAGCTTCTGATTGTGCGGATTCCAATGAAGGAAGAGATTCGGAGGGAGGAAGGACTCCTTTAGCTTTCCGGAGTGCGTCGAAAACCTCCTCTGTTGGGACTAGACGGATCACCGCTCCATTCGAGTCCAGTGAGAAAGTGAAGAATGCATCTGGGCCGGACCATTGGGCCGGTTGTTTCCAGCGGGATGCGTATGAAATCCACCACGCCTCATGCTCGGGGTGTTCCGGAAGGTGTTGAAGTGCGAATGCAGTGCGGTTCTCGCGGGCCTGGAGTCCGCTGCGAAAGAACCAATCGGTTACCGGATCACCAAATCCTGCCAGGCTCGGTTTAATCTCCTGTCCTTTTGCGATTCCGAGCACCTCACCTCGAACGTCGGCGAATACCTCACGATCAAAAACGAGATAAACCTCTCTGCTGGGTCTAAATCCACCGCGGAACGCTGTTGGAAGCGTAAAGTGATAGACCCCTTTTAGGAACCTCTTGTCGGATGTTCGGGTGTCCCTGAGCAGCACATCCTGTCCTGACGCTGCCCACGCAAAAGCTTGGCGGAAGTCATCCGCTAGAAGTGCTGGAGCGGATTTATCAAAATCCTCGGGCATGCCCATGGATTCCCGGAAGAGTTGATCCAGAGCGGACTTGCGAGACAGAATCTTTTGTACGGCTTCGTCGACCGCTGTATCAATGGCGGCGCTATCTTGTCCCCAGTTCGATTTCCGCATGACCTCGGCCACGTTGACGGCTTCATGCACTTCACCCAGAATCATCGCCTGATAATCCTCATCCGCGACCTGCCCCATGCTTGCTTGTACGCTGTCCAACCTCATGGCGATGCGGGCAGAAATCTCACTATCCCAGCTCATGGGAGCACGCAGATTTACCACCTTCACCTTGTGCTTTTGCCCGTATCGGTCAAGGCGTCCGATCCGTTGGAGAAGACGCATGGGATTCCATGGGAGGTCGAAGTTGATTTCGAGATGGCATTTGCGATGAAGGTTCGCGCCCTCGCTACCCGCTTCGGTCGAAATGAGGACCGTCGCCTCGGATTCGAAAAATGCCCTTTGCCTCTTGCGTTCGTCGAGGCCAAGACCTCCATGAATCAGAGCCACTTTTTCGCCTCGCTCTTCGAGTCGTTCGGCAAGCCACTCCTGTGTTCGCCGATACTGAGTGAAAATCAGCAAACGGTCGTCAACTTCGCGGAAGCCGTTTCCAGGGGTGATTAAATCTGCGAAACGTTCCCATTTGCTGTTTACCGAAAGTTTTTCGATTCGGGTGATGAGAGCACGGATGGCCATCTGCTCTCTTTCATCCAAATTTGCAACGAATTCGGAACCCATGGACGCCTCACCGGAGAATTGATCTTCCTCGCCATAGTTCCCGTTCAAACGATTCCGCATGGCACTCTCCAGAGCCGCCCAACTACTTGCGGCGATCTTCTGGAACGTGTGCATGGCCAAGGTCCGGATCAGCGGGTTTCCACCACTGGCGAATTGCATTTCCTCAAGCACGTAGCGTGTAAGAGCCGATAGCACTTCTCGTTCGTCCTCCTGCAGCCCGACGTCCAGCGTCCGTGACTCGTGGCCCATGAAGATGGATTTGCCTGACCAATCCACAGCTCGCTTTTTCGCAGTTCGGGTGATGCATTCCTCCAGGATGGTCGAATCAGTGAGCGCGCCTCCCGCCTCGATGGCAGTCTCCGCAACGATCTGATCTGGTCTGGCCAACTGCAGAAGATAAGCAAAGCGGAGATCGTCCCCTTGGTGAGGGGTTCCGGATAGAAGCAACAACCGTGGTGAACGAGGAGCGCCATCGCCTTTCATGGTCCACTGAACGACATTCTCCGTGGACATCCATTCGATGAAACGGTAATTCAGTGTTCGATAGAGTTCGTTACTCATGAACTCGCGCTTTGCGGTGAGGCGGTGGGCCTCATCGCAGATAATAAGATCAAATGGGGGGCTCTGCTTGAGCGTCTCCTGATGTTGTTCCTGTTTGAGTGTGTCCAATGATGCCAGGATCAGTGCGTGGTTCTTCCAGTTCGGAAGGCTCTTCGGATTAAAATCCCGTCCAACAATGCTGAAATCGAGGCCGAAATGTTCCTCCATCTCATCTTGCCACTGAAGGACCACTCCAGCGGGGCTTAGGATGAGGATGCGTGCCCGTGGATCCTGCTGACGCATGGCTGCGATGATCAAGCCGGCTTCAATGGTTTTGCCCATGCCCACATCATCGGCAATCACATGCCCGAAACGATTGTGTGATACGATCTTTTCAAGGAGAAATGCTTGATGTGGCAGCGGGGTGACAAACGATCTGATGAAATTTCCAGTGCGGCTGTTTTCCGCCATTGATAACGCTGAGCCCAAGCGTCGCTGAAGATCCTCAAGACCACCCCATTCGTTTGAATGAATGTTGCCTCCTGAAGTAAGTTGAAGCGCTGGTCGCAATGCCGTTTCTGATATGGGTGTCAGTCCTGATATCCAATCAAAGGCAACCTGACACGTGCGCTGGTCGTCCAAAATGTTATCGTCAATCAGCTTGACCACCCCGAACCCATATTCCGGGTGGTCGGGAGAAAAGACGCGGGTATCGGTCTGGATATGGATCTTGTTCATCGTGGGTGTTTGTGGGCGTAAAGTTGGAGAGGTAGATCAAAATGGAGCGATAGTTCACCAAGTTCGGTTTTCATTCTCACCTGGACCTTTTTGCTGAGGTCCACCACTTCGGAGAAATCCCCGCCAATCCGTTCGTCGGATGTGATCCAGTCCATTTGAAACGCCACCCTTCGAGCAGGGCTGTTCATGTAGTAGCAGGCCTCGTCGAATTTATGATTAATGACGTCAAGTCGGCGAAGTTCCCTCATCATGAAGAGGAGTGGTGCTTTCATGCTCTGTCCGATGACCCCGCGGAAACGCTTTGTATTTGGATCCTGCATGTCGTCCGGTATATGTCCGGACCTCAAGAACTTGATCAGGCGCTCTCCATCTGCCTCTGGAAACGCTGCAAATTCCAGAATTGTCTCGGGAAGGTGGTTGTGAAAAACAAAATGGTGCATCTTCCGAAAATCGTAAAACACCCGCCTCCAAAACTCCGCATCCTCCCCGGTGGCGTTTTCACTTGTGTAATAGCGGTCTACCACATTATTGAAGAAGCCATCCAATTTGCTCTTGAAGCTGTCACTGGAAAGATCGGACATTCTGACGGGAATCGTATGCTCCCAGAATTCCTTCCCAAGATTCCCGTTCCAAATATGGGCAACATCTGAGGCGGGTCGTCGCCCTCGCGGTATACCCAATGTGCAGCCGAGACAAAGAAGCCGATACCATGTTGCCTTACCTTTGAGCGATCCGGCTTCACGGAGGCCGTTGGAAAGTTCTTCGTCATTCAGCGCTTGGGGAAGTACAAGATTACGAAGAGGCCCGGAAAGAGTGAAGAGTCGAAGCGCTTCGTCGGGATCCCAGGCCGCGAGGATATCCTCGGCGCTGAGTGGAACAGGGGTAGTCGCATCGACTTCGTCCTCTTCGGGCGGCGTCCAACCAGCTTCACCTTGCAGCAGTCGACGTTCGTTTTCTTTTTCAGCGATTCCGAAGACCAGTGCGATCGAATCTCGGGTTCGTGAGTCCAGTTCGAGGTAAGTGGCATCCTGCGAAATCTCCTTCATCCAGACTGGGCCCAACTGCATCGCCATTTCCTGCCGAAGGTCGCCTGTGGCGAGATAAAGTAGGCTGGCTTGCAAAGTTGCTTTCGAAGACGTTTGGCGGGTCCATTCGGCCAAGAGCTTTGCATCCGCACGAAGCTTAGGACGCAGCGCCGTGAAAAGCCGTGCGGCCTCGGCCGAATAACGTGGGGAAAGCACCCGGTCCGGTGGAGCAAATGCGCTGCGTTTCGATTCGTCTTTTTCCGCATTTTGTATCGCTGTGGCCACGAGATCGCCCGCGACTTCCCATGTTCCTGAAGCGCTGAGAAACCGCAGGGACTCCGCCAGATTTTCAATTTCCCGCAGTTCCTGGGCAGACAGGACTTCCCGAAGAGTGACGGGTTGTTCGTCTTTGCCGACAAAAAGGGCCTCCGCGATTATCAATGTGAGGGCGGGGTCAACCCGATGTTCAGTTTCATGAGTCCCCTTCAGGAGGTTCGGAAGACCAAGCGGAGTGAGCGTCCACAGCAGTCGGCTTCGAAGTTCGAGGGCCACGTTCTCCGAACAGCACTCGCTCTCGTCCTTTATCGCCACGAGTTGCTTCTCAATTGCCGCTTTCAAGACTCGGCAACCGGTGCTTGTGGCAAGCCAGCCATTCACGGCGTGCCGTAATTGGCAAAGGGACGTAAGACCCTCTAAAGGTAGTGGTAATCCTGTTGGAAGGACCCGATGGTCTTTGATAAGTCGGGCGTAGCCTTCGCTCAGATCGGTCGGCCACAATGCAGTGGAGAGATGTTCAGGGCCATCTGGCTCATCGGAACTTCGGGGAATCTTCGTCAGCACCTTCCACAAACTGCTCCAAAGTATCAACGGCTGAGCAAGTCCGACATCGACCGCGAATTTTTCGGTCTGGGCGAGTTTTGAGAATTCCTCCCGAACAAGGCGGGCCGCCCGATGAAACAGCTCGTGGTTTGTCGTCGATACATCCTCATGGTGTTTTGAAAGTCGCGTCCTGCCGGGATCGAGGGCAAAGGGGGCGTTCAAGGCTAGTCCTATTCCGGGTTCGCGAGTGGGTGCGGTAACCCAGAGCCATGGAACCGCCTCGGGAAGCGGAGCGATTCGGCCGTTCTCGATGCCGAAAAGCCATTGGATCTCTCCATCCGTGATTTCCAAATGCTGGTCTCCATGTGTGCCAGAGGCGGTTCTTCCAAGCCGTAATCGCTCGGAGTGTTCTGCAGTGTTAGGTTGCCAGCGATAGGCAGTTGAAGTCTCGGCACATGAATAGACGATCGTCCGCAGTGATCTGGTGAAAATGGGTAACCAAGGTGCGAGGGACTGAAAGCGAGTTACTGCTTGCTCAATTTTCTCCGGGTCGCCGCCAAGCCGGATAATCGTCCGTTTAAGGAAGTCTCCAAAATGCTCATCTCCTGCACTCTGCATCGAATCCCGATCATCTTTCGTGAGGGGGCGGGGCCAGATCCCGCCAACGATTTCAAAACCTAGCGCTGCGCTCGCGACTTTTGGTTGTGAGGAGAGGAGAAAGACGCTTTTGAACCCTAGACCAAACTTTCCTGTGACGTGATTTTCTCCGTCGGTGTTTTTGTCGGATCCATTGAGAAGGAGCATCTTCACGAGATCCCGCCGCCATCGGTCTCCTGATGCTCCCGTTTGTCCGCAGGCATCGTTAATCGGACGGCCTCCATAAAAGAAATGGATTCCTTCCTCGTCGCGATGGAGAACAAATTTTTTGACGAATTGGGTTCCTTGTGAGTCAAGGTGGACTTGGGACAGTAGCTCAGTCGCCGCATCATCAGCATTTTGCAGGATCTCAAAGGGGATCGAATCCAGCTCGTATTGCTGCTGTGCGATACGACGCCGGATTCCGTTCACAAGCGCCCCTTGTGCATTGGGGGAATTGTCAAGAACCTCAAGGAAGAGCCTCCTCGCCTTTTCATCTGCCCGCGTGCCCTCTTCCCGCAATCGCTTCGAGTCGCCGACGCCGGCTTCAGCCTCTGCGAATCGTGAGTGAGCTTCTGCGGCTGAACGTCGTGCGTCTTCGAGTTCCGGCGGGCGTGCACCAAGCAGCTGCAATTGCGTTTCGGCGGATCTTAGGATCTCTTGCCGAGCGACCCCAAGACTGAGTTGTCCCAAGTTGGCGTATTTCTCGAAGACGGTCTCTAGGTCGGGTGATCTGTGAACATAGGCCCACCATAGTAGATTTCGGATGCTTTCGAGGAGTATCTCCTGAAGTCGGGACTCAGGGAGATGCTGAAATCGGGCAGGTGAAGTGACGCATAGCTCCTGTAGATTACCCCCGCACCAGCGGATCATCTGACCGTCTGGATTAGGGAGAAAAATGGAATCACTCTGGGTCTTCAGCGGTGCTTTGAATGGAGACCCCGCGACGGACTCGAGTGTGATAGTCTCGCCTCCGATGAGCTGAACACGGAAGGCCCAACTCTGCGACCGTTCATGGAGTGAACCACCCATCTGGTCGTTCACAGTGAGCTCAAGTGGAATGAGTTCGTCCCGGATCGATATGACCGAGATTCCATCGAGGAGTTCTTTTGCGAACTGGACGGTCGGTGCCTCATTTCCGAGCAGCGCCGGAAGAATTGCAACCGCCTTTTGGGGAAGCTTTTCTTGGAACGGCGCGAGAGCCTTGCGAATATTGGCTGCGGATTGTTCAGGTGAAACCGAAGCATCGCGTTGAAGCCCTCCGCCATGAACCTGCTCCCTTCCAAGATCTGTCCTCGCAGAAAGATTCAATGCGTCGGCAAGCTCTGCATGAAGCAAGGCTTTGTTTTGAACTCCACGACAGGGTGGTGCGATGTTCTCCGGCGAACTCCAAATTCCTGATTGGCTGAGGAGCAGAAGGTTTTTGTCCCGTTTTAGTTCGTCCCAGACATTTGCCGCCCGGGCTCCGCGGAGATAACTGGCGAAAATCGTCACAATGTCCGTTGCTTGTTCGCGGGGCGAAGCACTGTGTTGTTCTTGCAGCGTGAACAGGACGCGTTTGTAACGGGTCGGGGCGGATCCTCCTATGAATGGTCGGGCTAGAGCGCCCGCTAGACTAATCGCGGGCTGCTTCCATGCCGGGGTGTTGCTAAGTTGTGCGAGAAGCGGCCTGATCGGAAATAGGGATGAATCATCGGAACCTCCGATAACCTTGAGCCACCGATCAAGCGACTCGTCATTCAGATCGCCATTGAATCCGAGAAGTATGACATCGGGGGCCGATTCGAAAATCTGCGTTAAGCATTCGAAAACTTTGCTGGGTGAGGGAAATATTTGGGAAGAGAGGATTACCCACCCCTTGGAGTTCCTGACTTCTGCTTTCACGCGGTTTGAAGAGTGAAATGAAGAGTCTGGGAAGTGAGTGAAAACATTATCCAGGATGGCCTCGGTATGTGTAAGGTAGAGGATATTCTCAGGGGAAGCCCATGCGTCCGCGCCATCCCGAAGCGAGATTGGGAGCCATGCGACCTTTCTCAAATTCTCAATCGCGTCCGGTCGGGGTGTGCCACCTCCCAGAAAATGCAGGATGAGCTTCCAGTTGGCGCTGGGGACGTCCGAATCGACGGCGAGTCTCAGGACGCCCGAGTGGTCGAGAATCCGTTCCGAAAAGAGCCGCTTCTGGCGAAGATGGGCTTCGGGATTCGATGCTGCCTTCAGAATATGAGCGCTTTGTCTCAGATTCTTCCAGGCCTCAGAGAGTTCCTCGGGAACTTCGAGTCCGCCGTCCAGCCAGACCTTTGGGTCAGATGCCGCCACCATCTCGCCAGTTGCCAGACGGTGAATCTTTAGCTGGTGGAGACATTCTGTGGCATCTTCCGGAGTTTCTTTTAGAATCCAATCGAGTATGTCCGGTTCGGCCTTCGAGAAGTCCAGTGGCTCGCCCTGGAAGCGGACGCCCTTGATGAACGGCGACCAGTTCTCCCGGCTGCAGCCGAGCATGTGCGTCCTGCCCTTGAGGTCGTCGCTCATTCTCTGAATGAAAACCGGATCAATCATCCTCCAAGACTCCTTCAGTGAGTTGAGGGCGATTCGATATGCCGTTGCCCAGGAATCGGGCATCGGACCGGTTGGGAAATAGAGGCTGTTGGACTCGTTCTCCCTCTGGTCAGGGCACGCATGGGCTAGGTAGCGGAGCGCCTTCAGCTCAAGCGGGCCGAATCGTTCGCGGGCTGCAAACCTTTTGAGGAGATTTAGACGCTTTGTTGGAGTGGGAGAAAGTCCGGGGCGACCGAGCAACCACCCAGCTGCGCGTTCATGGGTGAGATTCTGAATCTCGAATGGAATGGGTGCGTCGTGTGCGGCGATGGCAGGCAAACGAGCCTCCCCTGCGGCATCAGCAAGCAGGGGCGCGAGTCCGTGCTCGTCCGTCCGAAAGAGATCCCCGGTCTTTCGTAGTAAATAGAGCTCCGCCAACGTGACGCGACTCCAGTTTTTTTCACCCCCGAACTTCACGCGGAAGACCGGAATGTCATTCCATTCAACTGGAATTTCCCCTCCTTGCACACTTCCGAGTATGCGTGCCAAGAGCGCCGCTTCCTCGTCAGTCAAATCGGATGCTGAGCCCAGCAGTTCACGGAGTTCGATGAGACGCGAAGGATCGAATCTCGAAAGGTCGCCTGCCAAGGCACGGGCTTCCGCAAGATCGACCGCGAAGACGCTTCTGTTCGATGCGGGCTTGTTTCTTGTGGTGATTTGCTCGATTAGCCGAAGGTCTTCAACGGTATCTATTCTGGGAATAATCGAGACGGGTTCGCCTGCCGGAATCCAGCGCCAAGCCCATTTGGCGTCTGCGAGGCAGTAAAGAAGTGCTCCATTGAGGGTCAGCGTCCGGTGAAAGTCCTCCCAAAGCGGTGACCTGCGAATCTGATTGGAGATGCCGGGAATTTCCGATGAAAGAAGAGCACCCTCTTTTTGCCAGGCTGCCAGCGTGGGTAGTAACGAAGACAGAAGTCCATCTGAACCGCACGCAAGGTCTTGGTTCCAGTTGAGACATATTCCGACGGGATCCTCTTGGTTTCCTCTTTCAAATCGGGTACCGAGCCCGCCAATTTCTGTGCGGGAGCTGTTCAGAAAGAAGAAGCCGTGTAGAAAGATGGAAATGTCCCGACTTTCCGGAGGCAGGGGAACCTCGAAGTATGGTTTATTGCCGACGGGAAGGAAGACAGACCAGTAAATCCGCAGTTTGGGTGACTGTTCTGAGCTGCAAGTGGTCAGAACGATCGAGTGGCTCCATTCCGCTTTGTCTGGGCTGGACACTTCCGAGCCGTCCTCCCTGAACTCAAAAACCTGCGGCCAGGCAGCATGACTTCTCCAACTCTCTTCCGCGCCGGGTTTGAAGTGACTTCGCACCTGAACTTGCATTCGCGCATTCGGCTGTTCGATGAGGCATTCATTGCGGTTGATGCGGAATGCCAAGGGTTCCAACTGAGGGTCATGGAATTCGACTTCTTTAAGGTGACGCAGCAGAGGCAGCAGCTCGCCAATGCGCGGGTTCCGATGTCGGAAGGGTGCCTTGAGCGCAGCCGGACATCCGGATTCCTCACCGGGAAACGCGGCCTCGCCATTAACGATGGGACTCATCCCTCCAAGGTCTTCCCGGCGACGAAGTGGAATCCACATCGCGAACCAGGAAGGCATTCCTACGCCCAGTTCGCGGCACATTGAGTCGATCCTCTTCCAGTCCGCTTCTTCAACTTGATCCCAATCCTGGTGGAAGCGCGGTGACCAGGGATTGAGGATATCCCGAAGGTCGGCGTCTTGTCCCGATTCGAGGAAGAAGAAGGCTTCGGCAACGTGGAAGATACTCTTGGTTCCGAGCCCGAACTTTCCGATTTTGCCCGCATTTGCCCCTTTGTTGCCAAGCCCCATACGCATCAGGCCGTCGAGATCACCATGGGTGAAACGTCCGTCGTTCAGTGCGACCAGAGCGGGAGCCTTCAGGAGCGGGTGCTTCACGCCATTCAATCCCGGGGTCCAGGCGAGGCGCAAGCGTTCAGCCCCCGCGTCATCCGCGTTCTGGAGCAGTTCCTTGAGGAACGCGAAGCCGGGCGCGTAGATTTTTAGGAGTTCCCTGATACTGGAAATGTCACTTCCCGGAGCGTGTTGTATGCCTGGCATTGGAACAGAGTATCAGAGGTTAATAGAGAGACGTGGGGTTTCCTTGTGGGATGAATGCTGTAAAATCGTATCGTTATCTGCATACTGATTACCGTAATCGGTCAGGATCTGAGGACTCAGATTGATCCGCAATTCAGCAACGATAGCAGCATGATCCTCTTCAGGGATCTCCGCCAAAAGGTAACTGATAAGATCCTCCTGCCTACTTTGGCCAAGAACCATCCGGTAGATGACCAACGCCTTCCGTAGAGATTCAATCCGATCCTTCTCTCTGCTGAAGGGTAATGCCGGCACATGGCGCTCGATCATGGCCGCACCCGGGAAGTGCCAGTAGGGCACCAGATCGTTCTCGTGCCGCTGGCGTTTGCGGACTGCCAGGTCAAACGCGTTGGCCCACGGATCGCGTCCTTTCTCCTTGAGGGCTTTTGTTCCAAAGGCAGCCGCGATATTCTTGCGGATGGCATGTCCTTTGAAGCGGTGGATTCTTCCCTCCCGTTGCTCCAGATCCACTGGATTCGCCGGGAGATTCCAATGGGTGATGGCATGACAATAGTGGTGGAAGTCGAGGCCCTCTTGACCGACCGATGTGGAAACAAGAACGAAAGGCCAAAAGGGGGAGTTGAAGGCCGCCCGAACACGCTCTTTCCGGCTGCCCTTGGAGGCCGCTCCGGAAATCGCAACAGGATCGTCTTGCTCCTGTTCTTCACCGAAACGCATGGCAAAGCGGAGGCGCATCGAGACAGTAGAAATGGTGATTGCCCGAGCACCAGCCGGAGACTCGATATGGTCTGCGCTCAGAGGGGCGGCCCTGAGTCCAATCGACCTGATGATTTCCGATGAGATTGCCTTCATCCTGCTCGGAAGATCTTCGAAAGAGCCGCCCATCGATCCCGCGAGGACATGCACGTATTCATCGAGAACCGCTTGGATTTGCCCTCCATGCGCGTAGTTCAGCACCCGACGCCAATAGGCACCACTTTTGATCTCAGAGCGGATCAAATAAGTTACTTCCGGATGGTTGAAGAGACTGAGAAAGGCCCATCCGACACGTGCCGCTGAAAACCGAGTCACTTGACAGCCATGGATCGGCGTATCCGAGGCGCGGCCAAGTGCTCGATAGGCGGCGGTGGCGGAACCGGCGGATGCGGTGAGTGCCAGAACCTCGAACAGATCGTTAGGGCGGGGGCCAAGCATGATCTTTCGGTCTCGGACATTTTGAAGCGTCTCCCGCGCCTTCTCGACATGATTACTCCACGCTTCGGAGCCGTCCCCTTTTTCAGAATCGGACCACTCGCTTGCAAGCTGCTCGTGCGTCCACCATTGCAAGGTCTCTTGGGGGAAATGTTCCTCATCGAGGAGCATTGGCAGAATCCAATACCAGCGCTCATCCGCTTTTCCCTCCTTCGTTGACGGCAGCTTCAGGTCTGCGGTCATCTGCCGGAGACGTTTTCCGAAAATCCTGATTACTCCAATGGCCGTCTTGCCGGGTTCCAATTCCCTTGGATCACAATCCCTCGCCAACGTGAGGCATGGATACACCAGGTTGAAGAGCGGCAATCCCGTCAGTCGCAAGGATTTTGCTTCGAACCGCAGAAGCGCCTTCTGCTTTTGCCACTGCTCCATTGTCGATTTTCCGTTGGAAGATAGGCCGCACATCATCCGCCGCTCCACTTCGTAGGACAGCAGTGATGCCACCGTCCTCGGCACGACATGCCACGAGGAGAAAACGAGACGTTTGGTAACGCCGGATAGAACGGGTTCTGAGTAGGGGCCAGCAGACTTATAGTAATCCAGGGACGGAGGCATCCAAAGAAGTCGCCACATTCCGCGCCCAACGGTTTCGTCTTCTAACGTTCTTAGCCTTGCGTTCGCAGGCTCCACCCTGCGGTAGGAATGGATGGCGTCGAAATTTACAAATGCTCCGGTCGGATTGCTCACCAGTCGGATCAATTCGCGGTCTTTGGTCCACTCCTTGAAGACGCGTTTCAGCGTGTATTGCTCCATGAAGTTGAATAGGTAGGGAGACGACTTCCAATACTCGACCATGTCGCCCGCCTCGATGTGTTCCGCAATCGCTTGAGTCCCCAAAAACGCTTTGATGTCGGTGGCGGTCATGCTCATCCCGGCGGAAATGGATTCCGTTAGCATGCCGATTCCTCCCAAATCGCCCACGGACTTTTCGGTTCGGACCATGATCCGTCGGAGGCGTTCCTGGATTTTGTCCCTAGCCATCCTCATCGTGTTCAGTCCTTCCGGGCTGCGGATTGCAGGCAAGGCGGCCCGATATTCGTCAAGCAAGCGATGGAAATCACTTTCCGGATTATCTTCGAGCGACTCAACCAAAGTGACAAACTCGTTCGGAGTATCGGCATCCTTTTCGTGATGCAGACTCATGCTTTTGTAGGGCGTAGCCGATAAAAGCAGCAGGCGGGCACCGTGGTTAGAGTCGATCAGGTCATGGGCAAGCTCACCCGCTTCGGATTCCTTGTTAAGCAGATGGCTGAAGCGCTGGAACTCGTCAAAGATCACCAGATCTGGCTTGATTGCATTGAGACTCACACGCGCCAGCAGTCGGCGCAGGTCGCCAAGCCATTCGCTGCGCTTCTGGAAATCCTCTTTCTCTGTGCGTGCATTGCTCCGGTGAAAAGTATCGCACAACTCATTGAATCGCTTCTTCAGGTCCTTTTCGCCGTTGGCTCTTTTAGCTTTCGATTCCTGACGGAGTTCTTCGATGAATGCCTTCGTCAACTGCCGGTCAACTTTCTTTCCTCTCTTGAACTCCTGAAGGAGATACTCGTAGTTCGTTAGGAATGACTTTGTCGTAGCATAGTCTGAGAGCACATTGAGCGCACGCTTGGAACCGTGAATTCGCCAGGCTTTGTTCAAGAGCCAGTATAGCAGAACCCGCTCTCGAATCCTGCCCCCATGGCGGCTTTGCTCGAATGAAGTCGCTGGCGTGAGAGCGATGAAATTCACACCGTTCGTCCCGAGTTCATGGATTTCCAGTGGGAGCAGCGTGAGGCGTGTTGAGCGCTCGGATGAGTTGCAGCCGGGAATGCAAAGTCGCTTGATGTTCTGACTAGCAATGTCCGCATTGGAGCACACGTAGATCACGTCAATCCGCTTCTTGGATTTCCACAGTTGATCAATGGTTCGGGCGATCACTCCGCGTGCAACCAGGGTTTTGCCAAGGCCGACCTCATCGGCGACGAGAAATCGTCGGGTAGGGTTCTTTCCATAGAAACGATCACAGACGTAGTCCACCGTCGCTCGCTGAAAGTCCTTCAGCTCGGCAAGCACCGCTTCTGTATCGGGACGGATATTCATTTGCTCGTTTTGATTTGGCTGGCGACTTCCCAGATGGGATCCCAGACGGATTGAAAGTCTTCGCCCATGAATTCTTCTGCTTTGCCGCAGCGTTTTAGGGATTCCAGAAGGGTGGCCACGCGCTTCATTTGTTCCGGACCGCGATGCAGCGCCCGAAGCATGGTCTCAAGCAAAGACGGCATCGACACCGACAGCTCCGCTGGATTCTTCCCACCCATGAGCATTCTCGCCAGTTCACCCGAGGTGGCTGCCTCTTCGTCTCCCGCCGCCAGCAGGAACAGGATGTATCGGAGCAGTTGCTCCTTGCCTTCCAATAGGCTCGCCACCGCTCGGTCATGGCGATCAATCGGAGCGCCTTCGAGCGGAAGATTCATTACAAATGAGGAGTCGCGTCTGACCTTGCCGATCTCGCATTCGAGCGAAATCGCGAGCAACGGGGTGATGCCCTCGTGGGAAACTTCCCAAAGCTCTGCGTTCCCGTTAACTAACAATGCCCGCTCCTTGGGAAGCGTGACGGGCCAGACTTTGACACGAACCCGTGAGCCCGGGAGTTGCGGTCTCTGTCTCCATGCGAGCCGGAGTTCGAAGAGTTCCTGGCTTTTGCTGCTTGAAACTTGGAAACGGGGTAAAGCATCGAATAACGCGTTCTTGGTCTCGCGGATGAGATTGTCAAATTCCTGCACCAGTGGATCGACTGCGGTGACCGGCACATCCAAGGAGTAGGGTTGCAGGAGATCCGCAAATCTGGTGGAACCCTTTTCCTTTTCTTCGGCAAGGAAGCGTGCCACCCCCACGTCTTTCCTTTTTCCGACCATCTCGACCATGAATTCCACATTGTGGGTAAAGGCGTGATGAGTGGCATTGAAGGATCCGGAAAACACATGACTCTTCGTGCCGTGATCGATTACGAAAAGTTTGGCGTGCAGCCCTTCCAGAACCTCGTTGGCCTCGGGAATCTGTATCTCGTCCGTCTCCTCCACGTTGATTTGTGGGCTTAGGCAGTGAATGCTTTCGCATTTCTGTAGCGTCTCAAGTGGAATGGCTTGAAGACTTTCCTCACGGGATACCAAGTGAACCCGCTGACTATTTCCCAGGAAATCCCGGATCACCGATTCACTGACGAAGGGCGAGACGACTAGACAATCCTGTCGGTGTTTCTCAAAGGGTTCGATTTTCTTCCCGTCCAGCCCTGAGCACCAGAAGCCGCAGGATTCGCGACCAAAACCCTCCGGCCATTCGAAGCGGACGCGTAGCAATTCATCCGCTATTTTGGCTACTGCCTTCTTCCTTGCGGCTGGCAGTGAATAAAGGCAGAGCCCGGGCAATGCGCCGATGAATTCCGCTAGCGGGCGATTTGCTGGGAGCGGTGTTTTGCGGTCGGTCAGGACGCCGTCCAATGCCACCACCGTGTCCCACGAACGGTCGAAAGTCAGGTTACGGCTCAAGCAAAGCACACGGTAGTGAATCGCTCCGTCCTGGTTCACGTATCGCACTGCCCAAACCTTCGGGTGAAAAACTCCCTTGGGGTCCGGCGGCCGCACCTCATGAACACAAGGTTCCAAAAAGGTGAGCAGGCGCGAATACTTTCCCTTCGGAAGCCGGATGTTTCCCGCTTGGCAGAACACGGTGAAACGGTCGCGATTCAGTTGTAGTGCCTCCAACAGGGCCAGCGGGTCGGAGAGTTCGCCATCCTCGCGCTCCCAGTCGAAGAATACGAACGAGAGTGGCAGCATCAGCGCGCTCATCAGATCCAGCGAGTAGGTGGTGCCGATGGCGCTGTCGAATCTGCAACCGGCGGGTGGCCGGAGCAACTCCATCAGGTGTGAGCGTGATCCGGGCTCAAGCATCGTCCGCCTCCAGTCCGTCAAAAATGTCAGTCAGGATCCGGCGTGCGCTCTTCCAACGGAAATCCATTTGATCGGAGCCGGACTTCCCACTCCAAGCTTCCCTTGCACGGGGATTTCCAATCCGCACGAGGTTCTTCGGCTTGATCTGGGATTCTCTGGCCGTGATCAATTGACGTGCCGCTGACAGTGAAATCATGGAAGTGGATGGGTTCTCCAATACGAGATCCCACCAGTTCTTGATGAATCTCTTGGTCGGTTCTTTGATTCTTGGATTTCCCACCGCTACCTGCTCCCAGAACTCTTCCCGATTCCATTTAGCGAAAGGCGTTTTTCGCGAGCTCATCACATCGGACCATTCTTCCAGAAGTCCCGTGTATTCGGAGATCAGTTCATCGTTCTTGCATTCTTCGGACAGGATCAGGTTGTAAAGTAGTGCCGCCCCGTGCATCAGCTCCGAGAAATTCCGGGCATGTTCCAAAAGCTTTTGATGCTCCAGGGAATAGGCTTTTTGGTTCGGGTGATTCCAAATGAAATCCAGATCAGGGACATGGAGCGGCGTGGAAACCAGCTCTGCCAACAACGATCCCCGGCATCCCGGCCCGAGCTGAATCCGTTCGCGCAGGTAGTCCGCATCTCCGGATGACAGGCGCAACGAACAGGCTTCGGGAAATCCATCAGGCGGCTTGGGCAAGCCCCCATGCCAGTTAGGGGGCAGCAGGTCATCGTGCTCCTCGTCCCGTTCCGATTTTCGTGCAAGATGAAGTTCCCGACGGCTATGGTGCCTTTCAAAACTCCTGTGATATTGGGCCAAGGATCCCTGAAAAGCGCGGATTCCCCAAACCCCGAGGCCCTGCCAATACACGCTGCTAGGCAGACGCTTGAGGGCGCTGCGTGCATACTTGCCAATGTTTCCCTCCTTGTCGTCGGAGTGCTCGATGGCTTCGATCAAGGCCGTTTCAGCCCGTCGCGCCCGCTCCGAAATTGGGGTCGAACCTATCCGTTTGCCCTCCAAAGCCTGATAGGTCCATGCCACCAGCAAGAAATACCGCGCCCGCGTTTGGATCGTGCTGGTCCCTGGGAAAAGCTGGTCGGCGAAGGAATCTCGCACCGACGCCAATCCCAGTTCGTCGCGGGTCTCCTTCTCGCGGAAAAAATCCACCACATCAAGCATCTTGCGACGCTCGCGTTCGGAATAGTCTAGCCAGGTGAAAAGTGACATTATTGTGAATTCTAGGGATCCAGCTCTAGCAATATTAGGCATCAGGCAAGCGACTCCTCGGACAGAGGAATCTCCCAATATTCAATTGCAAAATTAATTATGTCTCTTTCTCGCTCTTTGATTTCCTTGATCCACCAACCAGTCACAGCTGTGCTCTTGTTAATTTGTTCCAAAACAATTTTGTGTGAAATAAGCCCAGATTTCAAAAAATGTTCTACTTTGTTGACAGGTAGATCATTGCTTGCACTTGAGTTTTTCCCTCTATTCATAAGGACTAAATTCCCTAATCTGTGAAGATACTGAGCGCGGAATTCCTGATCAACTTCCATGCCTTCCGGGTTTTGGGGCATGATGTGTTCGATGGTTTCATCCCAACGTCGATCTCCAATGAGGTTCAGAAATTGAAAGGGTAGCGTTGGCGGGTTCTTGTTCTCAACGGCCAATTTGTTCTCGTGCTTCCACAATAGGTAACGGGTGGTCTTGAAATATTGATGAGGCCTGTTGAGGGCGTCGGTGAAGACTTGATTGAACCGCCAATAGTCCTTGAAGCCATTTTGAGACCAGTGGGTTAGGGTATCGACCAATTCTGTCAGTTTACCGGCATAGGATTTTGCGCAAGCATGGAAATCGTTGGTGCGGAAGTCAGCACGACTGAAATCTTTTTTGAAGAGCGTGATCTCCATCAACCTGAGTGCGCGTCGGAACAGAGGGCTGTGTTTCTCGCTACTATGCAGGCGGTGGAGTTTGATCAAAAGGGGCCACGAATTGGAAGCATCCAGGAAAAGCACATCTGCCAGGGCGAAGTCTGCTGCCGATGCATCTTCAATCTCCTTTACCAAGCGGAAAGTCTGCCGGAGCTCTCCTGAAAACTTTCGGATCCATTGTATCTTCGCTGTGCCCTCAGTGGACTCGAGAGCACCTTCGATGCTTTTAAGCGAGGGCTCCCATGAGCGGAGAAACGCTGTGCAATGATGTGCCAGGACTTGATCTTCGTCCAAGAGGCTAATCCCCTCGTGAATACGATGAATCTCAGCAAAATCGCTTTGGATTTCTTCAATGGTTTTGACTTCAGCTCCAGTCGTCGCGTTGAGATAAACTCCGTGCATCAGGAAAGCTTTGAGAAGCTCCAGCTTCGTCGGTGTGATGCCACGGTCGTTCTGGAAGGCGAAAATCTGCGTGGCTCTCGCTTTTGCTTTTTCACCTTGGAGTGTAAATGTGCTCACCGTTGCTGTCTCGATCATCTCGCACCATGATAGCAATTGTTCAGTAGTGCAGAATTTCACATCCAGTCTCTTGGCGAAATAGTCCCGCGCTGCACGGATGAGTTTCTGTGATCTTGGAGCGGCGCTATCGATAGATTCATCCATTCCGGATATAATCAAGCGATTGAAGAAGGGGTCATCATAGCTTACGGCTTTAAGGCGACTTCCATCGGAATTTCCGAGGTAACGCTGGCGTAGTAAGGTGGCGTGCGATGTGCTGGCAGGACCTTGGGAAGTTATAGTTCCATTACGTTTTTCTAATTCCCTAATTGCACAGCTAAAGAAGATAATTACGGTAGTCAATCGCTGCTGACCATCGATTACTTGGAAGCAATAAGGGCCATCATTCCGTGAGGGATTAGAAAGCTCAAGAAGGAAATGACCGAGGTAATAGTCATTCGCATTTGGCTGATCCTCCAGATCTTTGATGAAGCGCTCCAGGTTCTTTGCCGTCCACGAGTAGGCACGCTGATATGGAGGAATCTCGTAATGAAAATCTTCTTTGAATAACCCGCAAATGGAGGTTTCTGCGGTCAATGGACTTGCTATATCTTGGCTCATATTTTTTTAGTGAAATTGATTTTAGCGGTTGTCACACCTCATCCAGCTTCGCCCAGACGGTGGCGTAATCGGTTTCGCGGTTTTGGAGGGTGAAGGGGGCGGTGTATTCTAGGGTGCGTTCTACGGGGCCGGTGGGGAGGGTGGTGTCGGTGATGGTGCGCTGGGCGGTGCCGGATTGGAGGTCTTTGATGGCGTTCCATTCGGCTCGGGTGAAGCCGACGCCGGGGAGGCCTTTGCTGGCGGTGAAGACGATGCGGCCGCGCTGGTCGTAGTAGGTGTCGGCCTCGTATTGGCGCATGACGGGGAATTGGACGCGGTAGATGGTTTGCAGCTCCTCCAGGGTGAGGCCGAGTTCGCGGGCGACGAGCACATCCAGCTCGACCAAGGCCCAGCGGCGGGAAAAGTCCGTGCGCAAGGCGCAATTCCTCTGCCACTCGGGCGTGAGGTTGCGCCAGAAGTCCGGGTCCAAGCGCGGATCGTCGCCCAGCCACTGCTCGTCCAGGAAGGCGTCGTCCCAACACTCGGTCCATAGGTCGGCGTAGTGGGTGGTGAGGCAGTTGAGCGCGAGGGTGCGGGTGAGAAGTGCTGAGTGAGAAGTGAGAAGTGGGAGCTGGCCGAGGAGCGTCGTATTGGCGTGCCCCATGCCGGTGGATTTCACCCGGAAGTCGACTGGAACACTTGCAGCGGCGGCCGCGAAACAAAGCATCTTACGAATATCCCGAAATGCGTATGCGATGCAGGTATTCACATGCCCGACCCCTGGCGGGATAATTATGGGGATTAGTGTTCGCTCACCGCTTTGGCTCACCATCTCGCGGCTAGTGTAACGATAGAACTCTGTAACCTTCTTTGGTGGTAGCGGCGAGCCGGTATCGTCGGTGTCCTGCCATGAGACGCTGGGCGTGCGGCGGTAGTATTCGGCGGGGTCGCAGTCGGGGACGTAGTTGGTGCGCGGAAGGTAGTCGTCGGGGAGTGATTGGAGGTTGATTACGTCGTAGTCGGAATTGAGGCGGCAAGGATTGCGTGGGGTTTTGTTTAGCGGATTGGCGACGTGGAAGTGTGGGCCGGAGAGGATAAGCTGTTGTGGTGTTTGGGGGAAGCTGGTGTCGCGGCGAATCGTGTGGTCCACTTTCAATGCATTGGTTTCGTCCCACATGACCGTGGCGCGATACTCGTCTTCAACGTCTGATAGGCGGCGAGGGTAAGCGGCAAATTTTTCTAGAACACTTAGGAGCTGGCGCGTGTGGAGCGCTGGCAGACGCGCTTCGAGAGGCGGAGTGCTATCGCCATCGTAGAGGCGGGCGAATAGGGCGAGTTCCAATTCTTCGATGGCAACGAGTCGGTCGCTATGGCCTTGCACGTTCCATTTGTTGTTATCGTCCTTGATGCCGCCAGCGAGTCCTGTGCCGGAATGGAGGAAGCATTGGTCAACGGTCGGCACTCCGAAGAGATTGGCCATCGTGATGAAGCTTGGCTCTTTGGGGCTGTGATAGATATTGATGGAATACTTGGCGTGGTGGTCTACTTCTGGGAAAAGGCTAAGTTCGTTTTGGAATTGAAAGTGGGCGCGCAGTCTGGAGTAAATTTCCCGGCGGAATGAGCCGCCTTTGGGGTCGTCGTATGTGCCTTCCGGGTGCAGGAATCCGGCGACGCCTTGCGCGTTGTTGATGTTCCAAGCTTTTGGCAGGAAGCATTTGTAGAGGTTGGTTTGCTGGCCTTTGAGGAGGTGATAGTTTTGTGCGGCGTTGAGGAAGGCTTGAGTGCCGGCGAACTCCACGAACTCTGAGAAGTAGGAGGCGCGTTGCCCTGGACTTTCGAGTTGTTCCTCACGTGCGGCGGCGATCTGCGGGGCAGTGAGAGAACGAATGGCAAATGCAGGGTTTTTCTCCGACAGCAGATCGCCCTCGTTCCACTCGACTTTGACCCAAGGCGGGTTCCCGAGGATGAGATCGAATCCGCCGCGGCGGGCGAAGAGGTCGATGAATTCGAGTTCCCAGTGGAAGAATTTGCGCTCGTTGGCGAGGGTGCGGACGAGGGCGAGGCGCGGGGATTGGGCGCAGAGTTTGTCGACGTTGACGACGGTGTCGTCGAGTTTGAGGTCGGTCTGTTGGATTTCGACGGTGTGGCCGGGGAGATCGACGAGGAGGGCATCGAATTCGCCTTGGGCGGGCGCGGGCGGCGCGAAGCCGGGAGTGTGGCCGAGGAGCAGGCTGATCTCGGTGAGGAATTGCTGGCGGGTGGGAAGGAGGGCGGATTGCTCGATGGGCCAGAACCAGAGGGCGCACCAGTAGTCGAGGGCGAGCTTGAGGCGGGAGTAGGCGCTGTAGGGGTGGAGGACTTCGGTGGCCCAGCGTTTGTCTTTTTCGTGGGTTGAGGTGCGGGCGCGGGGTGGCGGTTGGGTCGCCCCTACAGGGCTTGGATGGGTGGTGGGCGTGGTTCCCAGGGCGTTGCCCTGGGCTGGTATGGGTTGCCCCGTTGGGGCGGAAGAGGGGCGGACTGAAGTCCGCGCTCCATCCATGGGGTGCCCGATGGGGGCGGAAGAGGAAGATTTTGATTGATGATGGCCGATTGACGAGGCCCCCCGGCCTCGCCCTTCGGGCTGCTTCTGGCAGTCTGTCTCGCTCCGCTCGGCTGTTGATTTTGGATTTTTGAATGAAGATTCTCCACTGATTTCTAACTCCTGATTTCTGAACTCTGGCCCCTGGCCCCAAACGACTAGCGGGTCGGTGGTTTCGGCGCGGAGTTTTTGGGTGATTTCTAGGTGTTTTTGGAAGAGTTTGTCGGCGGCGGCGGAGAGTTGGAGGAGCTCGGGGATGTCGTCTTTTTCGTAGGGGGTGAGGAAGTTGGATTTCCAGAGCTTGATTTTATCGAGGTGGGATTTGGCGAGGGATTTGATGACTTTATCGTCGTAGGAGGCCATGCCGGGGTCGCCGAGTAGCCAGTGGTAGATGCCGTCGGAGGGGCGTGGCGGGAGGGTCAAGGGTGAGACGGGCGTTTGTGTCGCCCCTTCAGGGCTTGATATTGGTTTGGGATCGGAACCCAGGGCGTTGCCCTGGGCTATGGTGTTTTGCCCCGTTGGGGCGGAAGAAGGGGCAAGATGCCCCTGGAACGGACTGGGGCGAGACGCCCCAGCCACTTGTGAAGAGGGGGCCTCAACTGGAGCGGAATCGTTGTCTTCTCTGGTTTCTGGATTCTGGTCTCTGGACTCTGCCACCCACGGAACCTGCACGGGCGGCTCGTCCGGCCAGCGGGCTTTCGATCCGCCTTTCCCGGGCTGTTTCACCAAAAGATGGGTGGCGTATGTTTCGCGGCGGGCACCGATGAGGGAGTTTCCGCAGGCGAGTTGGAGGCCGAACCAGGGGACGAAGGCTCCTTCGTAGATGGTGTTGAGCCAGAGAGAGATTTCGGCGAGTTCGACGGCGGTGGGGTTGAGATCGACGCCGAAGACGTTGTTGTCGGCGATGAACATTTTCACCTTCTGGAGTTCCTGGATGTATTCGTCGTGGGGGATGATGATGCCGGTTTCCTTTTGTTTCCGCTGGAGGTAGGCCTCGGCGAGCTGGTTGATGGCTTCGTTGAGGAAGGCGGCGGAGCCGACGGACATCTCGCAGACAGTTAGCTGGAGGATTTCATCGGCAGTGAGCCAGTTGGGATCGCCGGGGTTTTCGCCGATGCGTTCCTTGAGGGCGTATTTGACGAGGCAACGGGTGAGCGACTCCGGGGTGTAGTAAGAGGCGGATTTTTTGCGGGCGCGTCCGGCGAGGCGGTAGAGGAATTTTCCCTTGGCGTGGCGGAGCAGGGATTGGTGGCTGTCGATGGTTTCGAAGACGCGCTCGGCTTCGGTGTAGGCTTCGAGTTCGGCGGCGGTGACGAAGTAGGCGTGGTGGAGCGGATTGTGGTCTTCGTCGGCGGGTTTGACTTCGTAGAGTTCCTCGCGGGCGAAGAAGCCGGAGTAGGAGAGGAGGGATTCATAGACGGCACCGAGCTGGTTGATGCCGAGGGTGGCGTAGGAGATGCGGCCGGCGCGGGCATTGCGGCCACGACCGCTGGAGCCGAGCGAGAGGCGCTGGATGATGCGCTGGAGGATGTGGTTGCGGATTTTGACTTTGCCGAGGATCGGCGTGCCCTTGGGATCGAAGAGGTGAGATTTGAGGGCGGCGATGGTGAAGTCGTCGTGGATGGATTGTTTCTCGTGATCCTTGAGGGCGAGAGTGGTTTCCGCGGAGAGCTGGCGGCCATCGTAGATGAGGCGGAAGAGCGTCTGGATGGAGTGGTGGAAGTAGTAGCCATCGCGCATCTCGTCGGTGGCGAGGTCGATCATTTCCAGATCGCGGAGGGACTCGATGGAGTAGCCGGTGAGGTATTCCTCGGATTTGATGGGGAGATAGCCGAGTTCGGGGCGGGCTTCGAGATAGAAGCAGGAGAGCAGGCGGTAGAGGTAGCGGAGGCAATCGCGGGTGAGTTCGCCTTCGAGTTTCTCGGTGGGCTGGTTGAAGAGGGCTTCCTTGCGGACGTTGCGGATGTAGTGAACGGCTTCGTTGGCGAGGTCTTCAATGGAGGCAACGACGGCGAGCTTGAGGTCCTCGGAGACGGCGAAGGCGTGCTTGTGGGAGGATTCGTCGAGGCCGTCTAGCAGGGAGAGGCCGTCGGCGGGGCAGGTGGAGTCGCGGTGGAGGAGCGCGGCGGTGGCGCGGAAGGTGGGGTCGTCGCGGCGGTTGAAGATTTCGCGGAGGTCGAAGGAGAGGAAGCGGCGCTCGGCCCACTTCATGCGGTCGCAGAGGACGATCTGGCCGACGGAGAGGAAGAGGACCCAGCGGGGAGGTTCGTCGAGGCCGTAGATGTCTTTGGAGAGGATGTCTTCCCAGGTGGGGGTCTGTGCCGCTCTTTCAGGGCTCGAATTTGTTTTTGGCGTGGAACCCAGGGCGTTGCCCTGGGCTGGTATGGACCGCCCCGTTGGGGCTGAAGAGACGACGGGAGCGTGGCCGGGGAGTTGGGGGTTGTTGTTTTTTGGGTCGTCGGCGTATTGGGACTCGAGGGGGGAGAGGCCGAGGGGATCGGAAGTGAGGTCGTCGTCGGAGGTGCCGGGCGGGAGGGCTTCGATGAGCCAGAGGGCGGGGGCTCCGGATTGGGTGGTGACTTCGCCGAGGAGGGGGATGCGGACGGCGGAGGAGCGGTGGCCGAGGGCGCGGAAGGTCGGCTGGAGAGTGTAGCCGAGAGTGGGGAGGAGGGACTGGAGGAAGGTGCGCTGGTTTCCGGAGATGGTGTCATCGCCGCCATGGGAGCGTTGGAGGCGCTCGATGGTTTTGAAGTAATCGCGGGCGAGGCTGCGGAGGCGGGCGGGTGGTTCGCGGTGATCCTCTGAGTCCGGGTGCTCGAGGGCAGTGGCCTTCCATGCTTCGAGCGTGTCCTTGAGGTCGCCGGTGAGGAGCTCGGCGAAGTAGTGCGCGGAGCAGTAGTGTTCGGCATGCTCGCTGCTTGTTGAAACGAATTTCTGAATGTGACAAAACCGTCACTTGTACTGTTAGTTGATTTCTGG
>Ga0100401_1000964_pt1 | contig 23795 bp, 30 predicted proteins | sample CryGeymeta201525_FD_80421 | JGI IMG/M metagenome (GOLD analysis project Ga0100401, IMG submission 80421) | Groundwater microbial communities from Crystal Geyser aquifers in Utah, USA - Crystal Geyser metaG 2015-25 | ecosystem: Environmental > Aquatic > Deep subsurface > Groundwater | place: USA... | reverse complement strand
GGTTTTGACAGACAACACCAAACCCTGATTTTTAGGGCATTTCGAGTTTTTTGTGGCCAACGGGCGCTTCAATCACGCTTCTTCAAGGCCTAGTCGCACTGCACACCGAGGCAGTTCAGGTTTTTGCCTCGCCAACGGAAGAGATCGATGAAGCCCGGGACCTGGCGGGAGCGCGCATTGCCACACCCCCAATCGAGAGCGGCAGTCGGGAGGACTCTCGCAAGATTCTCCATGAACTAGGAATCACCGCGAACGACTACCGTCATCTACCGATGGATATGTCCTCCATCCCCGAGGCCGTGAACTCGGGGCAAGCCGATGCCGCGATTCTCACCGCCGGAATTCCCACCCTTGCCATCGAGCAGGTTCGCGGGGCCCGTCTCATCAGCTTGCCTGATGAGGCCATTATCGCACTGCTGAAGCGCTGCCCCCAATTTGTAGCGGTCACGATCCCCGCCCGGACCTATCCCAACCAGCACGAGACCACCGAAACCGTCGGTTTGCGGGCAATCCTAGCCTGTCGCGCGGACTTGCCAGGCGAGCAGGTTCGCAGCTTGCTACACGCGGCATTCGAGGACCCACGAGTGATCTCAAAACTCCACGAACTTGGCGGAAGTTCCGATCCGGAAGATCTTTCCGGGCGGCGCCTGCGGGTCTCCCGACACCCCGGAGCTCAATCCTATTTTCGGGACCGCCGCTTGTGGTTGTGGCAGATCCGCACTTGGATTCCCACCCTCCTGCTGGTCTCCGCCGTGCTGCTGTTCTGGATCGGAGTGCTGCGGCTACGACGCGCCCCATTTCTCTCCCTCCGGCGGAACATCTATCAGCGGCTCATCGCGGTCTTCTTTTCCATTTACCTCCTCGCCACGGCAATCATTCATTTCTTCGAGAGGCAGACGACCCAGGGATTCGAGACCATTCCCCGCTCCTTCTGGTCCACTGCGGTCTATGTCTTGAGTGGCCTAGAGAGCCGAGAGCCACGGACCTCCGGCGGCCGTTTTGGACTCGCCATGCTTCTCGTTTCCAGCATGGGGTTACTCGGATCAATTACCGCCAAATTCACTTCCTTATTCATTTTAAACCGAAATCATGCCATGCCACAAGACCTCAGAAAACACATCGCGATCTGTAATTGGAACAGCCGCGGAAACGCCATCATTCACGAGCTTCACGCCGCCGAAGCTGAACCGGATACTGACATCGTGATCCTTGCTAACGGCGATTGCGATGAAGGCACCCTGCGTCGCGATTACCAAGACTCGGGAATCTACGATAAGGTCTTCTTCATTCACGGTGATCCGCAGTGCCACGCCTCGCTCAGGAGCGCCCGGGTCCATCTCGCCAAAAGCACTATCATTCTCAGCGACGAGAATTCCGCAGACCCGGACGCCAACAGCGCCCTGATCGCTCTAGCGATCGCCAACACCTGCCGTGAGCAGAACGTCGCCGAGGAAGACCACCCGCACATCATCGCGGAGAGCATCAATCACCGCAAGGTTCCCCATCTCCGGGATGCCGGAGTTGACGAAGTCGTCTGTGCGGAGGAGTTCGGAATCGGAATCCTGGCCCAATGCGCCCTCAACAGGCGGATGTCAGAAGTCTACAGCCGCTTGCTCCATTTTTCGGAGGAGACCAACGAAGTGTATGCCATAGCATCCGACCGCCTGCCGGAGGAATTGAAGGGCCGGAGCTTCGCCGAAGTTGCCGTCGTGCTCGCCCAACGCCGGGTCGACGGCGAACCGATGATCCCCCTCGGCCTTCGCAAACGAAACGGCGAACTCCTGCTCAACCCCCCGGCGGATCACGAGGGAAGCACTCTCGACGCGGGAGACACGCTTATCGTCGTCGCTTGGAGCGCACCAAAATTCGCATGAGAACCCACCTACTTCACGCAAGACTCCAGCATCCCGACGCTCCAAAACAGGACACAATTTCCCATTCCATGGCATCTCGAATTGGTTCAACCTAACGTTATCCGTCCAATCTGTCGAAACATCCAACTTCATCATGTCACTCCAAGGAAAACTCAAAGGTGTTGCCGACGTAGTCTTCGTGATCGACGTTAGCGGCTCGATGGCCCCGGTCATCGAGGCGGTGAAAAAACATATCTCGACCTTCGTCGAGTCCATCCATCGGCATAGCCAGATGCCAATTGATCTGCGGCTTGGGCTAGTCGCTCACTATGCCTCGGGTGGATCGCGCCAAGGCACGCGCGAATGGCCCTTCACGGATTCAGTGGACGAGTTCTGCCGTCACCTTGCCGACTGCGAGTCCGTGGCCGGCACATACGACGAATTCGGCCTTCCCGCGCTCGATGCGGCGCTCGACTTCCCTTGGCGATCTAGATGTCGGCGCTTTGTCGTTTCGTTCACCGACGAACCAGTGAAGGGAGGCCATGAACCCGACCTACAGTGCTCGAAGCTTCAGGACCTGATGGAAAAATTCGCTGCTCTCAGCGTGAACGGATATGTCATCGGACCCTCGTGCCCGGACTACGACCGCCTTTGCACCGGACCGCGCATGGTCCGCGTGACGGTGGATCAGGTTGGCCTGGCGAAGCACGATTTCCAACGGTTCCTCTCGGAACTCGGCCGCACCGTTTCCCAATCCGGCGAGCAGGGACAGGGGCCACCGGTAAAAACCAATCTCTATGCGCTCTAAACCAACCCCAACCTCGCAAAGAAATGCCACTCCAAGGACAAAAATTAAAAGGTATCGCCGACATTGTCATCTGCATTGACTGCACCGGCTCCATGCAGCCGTGCATCGACGGACTGAAGTCTGAAATCAACCGTTTCATCGACGAACTTGAACGCCCGCCCGAACAAGGGCTCTCGCCGGTCAACTGGCAGTTGAAGGTCATCGGCTTCCGCGACCTCAACGCTGATAGCGCTCCGTGGGAGAATCGCGACGCGCCGATGGTTTCTGACGCGTCCGCTGCCCGGGTCCAAGTGGCTTCGCTGGAGGCAGACGGAGGTGGCGACGAACCGGAATCTACACTCGATGCCTTGTGGGTCGCCGCCGCAAGCACCGAATGGCGGGACTCCGCTACTCGGGTGATCATACTCTTCTCTGATGCCACCGCACTGGATCTTCTGCATCCGTCAACCGTCTCCGCCGGGGCGGTCGCAAACGACGCCAGCGCCGTAGCCCAGTCACTGGTAGAGGCGAACTGTCATCTCCACGCCTGGGCAATGCCTTGCCCGGTGTGGGATACTCTCAAAACCTTGCCACGAGTCGTCTTCACTCCGCTGGCAACCGGTGGCGACGGCCTGGCGTCTCTGGATTTCGGTCGTCTGATGGAAAACCTACGGAAAACCGTCTCCTCGGCCGCGAGTCAGGGAATCCAGGCGGGCGGTAGCACGGTGCCGATTGCCTGACACTTTCCGTAGCAACCAGAAAATCCGACCATGCAAGTCTATCACCCAGACGATGTGGTTTCCGGCCGTGGCTTCGAAATCGAAGTTATCGAACCGATGTCCAAAGGGATGCTGGCCCACTCATACAAAGCCCTTGATCGGAAAAGCGGCGCGCAGGTCCTTTTGAAGGCTTATGCCGATCCGGTACCGGACCTCGCCTTCTGCCCCTGGTTTCCTGCTTTTGAAGCCCATCAGCAAGAGATTGGCCGCCGTCTCACCGCGATCCCAGGACAGGCGATCCAGTTGCTGAACCAGTTCATCAAGGACGGCACCTATCATCAGGTCATCGAATGGGCACAGGGACGTTCCCTCGAAGATCTCTATGAGAACGAACTGAGATCCTCCGAGTCCGTGGAGAAGCCTGTGTTGCTGGCCAAGGTCATGATGTTTTCGCTTCGCAAGGTCCATGAAGCGGGCATCATTCACTGCGACCAGAAGCTCGCCAATTTCTTCGCCGAAGAAGATCCCTCCATCAGCGCACGCTACCGGATCAAGATGGCGGACTTCGACATGTCGTTGGTGAGTGGTCGCCCTTCGCCAAAAGCCGGTGGCGTGGCGATGGCCGGCACCTTCGGCTACTTCTCACCGGAACATCTGCGTGGCCAACCGCCCGGGGAAGCATCCGACGTTTTCACCGTAGGCGGAATCATGCTCTACGAGCTCTTCGCCGGCGTCCATCCGTTCGAACCGATCATCGCCCGCGCTTCCACACAGGATGAGGCGAATGCAGCGATCCTTGATGCCCTTCGCAATGGTAGGGTGCCGCGAATCGAGGACGTTGCTCCGACCCGCGCCGCGCAACTTCTTCCCAAAATGACAGAAGTGATGATGCGCTGTTTCGCCAGCCGCCCAGAAGACCGGCCAAGCGCCCGTGAAGTCCACGAAACCCTACTCGGCAAACCCCGGCCGATCCGTTTGGTGCTTACCGCAGGTCCGGCCCGACTCAAGTGGCGGATCACCGAACGCACCGACCTGAAGCGGAAGCTCTGCGAGCGGTTCTTCGCGGCTCCGGCCGGAACGGTGTCATCCCATCAAGGGTGCCTCGAACCTTCGGACGACTCCAGCGAATGGTTTTTCACTCCACGGGCCGACACCGTCAACTCCAGTATGATCAATGGCAAACCCGTGAAAACGCGATCCAAACTCAGCCGCGGAGACAAGCTTCAGGTTGGCAATCCGACCAGCGGCAAAATCGGCTTTGAAATGGAGGTGGGCTTTGAATAAGCCGCCCACCCGCATCCGTCCCGCTGGTCTTGACGCCGACGCCTGGAACCGGCTCGTCCTGGCACCGCTGGTCAGACTCGCAGGTGCTGCCTCCTTCGACCCCGCCGATCAGGCTCAGATCCTGAACAGCGCACGTACCAGGCAACTGCTGGAAGAGGGCGGGAACGCCACAGCAGTCGAATCGATACTCGATCGATTGATCAAGCATCCGCAACTGCTCGAAAACGCCATCGACCTGCTGGAGACTACCTTTGCCCACCTGACCCCGGATCGGAAACGGCCACTTGCCGACGCCATCTACGATGCAGCTGTTGCCGTGGCGACGGCAAGTCCCGGTCCCGACTCGAGCTCTAGTATCGAGGACACCGAACAGGTAGAACTCCGCCGCTTGTTGGATTTGCTCGGTGTTTTCAACCACACGCTCGGTCAGCCTAGGACAGAAGGCGTCACGCCTCCCAACCCGGACCCTAAACGCCCACCGTATGAGATCGCAGCCGGATGGACCGACGACTGCGCTCTGCAGGCATTCGAAATCCTTGCGAAAATGCATGAGTTCCACGAGGCAGAGTGGCAACGAGGTGATAGCCGCCTCAACGGAATCCAGCGTCTTGGCGACCTAAACGCTCAAGCAGGCGAGCGGCCATGGGTCGATCAGGGCGTTCTGGTTCTCCCGCCACCTGAGCAAGACGGGGCTACCTGGGTTATTGGTGATCTTCACGGCGACTACGAAACCCTTGAGCTCGCCCTGACCCGCTGTGGCTTCGCCAATGGATCTCCCGTTACAGGGGATCAACTTATCTTCGTCGGTGACTACGGTGACCGCGGTGCAGGCACACTGGCCACCTGGCTGCGCATCGCGGATCTGAAGACCCGGTTCCCTGATCGGGTCTTTCTTCTGAGGGGTAATCACGAGGAGCTCGTTCCCGTCAGACTCACCCGCAGCGACGACCAGCTCCCCCTCAAGACCGAATGGTTCATCCCCTCAACCACCAACCGCGAAGCTTACCTCTCCCTCTCGTTCGCCCTGCAATCGAACATCTCGAACCTGTCCATCGTCTATAAACAGCTCCCGGACATTGCGATCCTTCCGGGATCGACACTCGTGGTGCATGGCTGCCTTCCGCCCCGATGGAAACCCGACGACGGATGGTCTGGATCCGATGTCGACAAGGAAAACATGGAGATCCGAGGCATCGAAGACCTCCGTAAGGACTCCGTGCGCCGTGCTCTTCGTTGGACCGACATGCTCGGAGATCGCGATGACGTCTCCCAGGCCTGGGCCGGCCATACCAATCGAGGCCGCCTGTTCGCCGCCACTGCGGACATTCACCACTGGCACTCGATCCTTGGTGAATTTCGCCTAATCCACGGTCACACCCATCCTTCGGACGGTGCTCGGTCCGAATGCGGTGGCTTGGCTTTGGCCCTCAACACATCGCGCCACACGGGTGGGAAGCAAGCAGTCGCCCGCCTCCACAAAGCAGATCTTGAAACGTTCATTTTGTAGCCAAAGAAAAGAAGCCGAAGTCGGTTGCCATAGGGCGATCCGGTCCCGCAGGCATGGTTGGTCTCATGTCATATGTCACGAATCAGTTTCAGCATGATCCCATTATCGTAGATCTTCACTTCGAGTTCAGGTTGTTCGCCCCGAAGAATCGCCCGAGTGGCAGCAGGGTCACTTCCGGGCAGCAATTCCTTTGAGAAATGCCGTCTCAGCTGTTTAAGCCAGTCACTCCCCCTCACGCCGTCATCACGATCCAAGCTGTCCCGATTGCCACGATGATAGTGGTATCTCTCCTGAAGCAGGATGTCCTGTGGCTTGATGTTCCATACTGTCCGCAGATCCGTCCCCTTGGTGTTGAACCGATCGTTCCGAGAGAGGTAACAACGATAGCTAATAATCGGCCGGACCTTGTTCTCCGTCTTCGGGACCGTAGCCTTCCTTGGCCCCGGAGACGGCCTTCCAGTATTTCCGGACGCCTCTTGCTCCTCCAGTAGACTAACGCCCGGCTCCCTTCCTCGGACGGCAATGACAGGCGACCATTTGTGTCCCCACCCGCTCAATGGGCTGATCAGCTTCAACCTGTCCGCCGGGCGCACTGATCCATTCAATACGAACACCTGTATGGCGTTTCCACCCTCGAACACCACAGTTCCTTCGGACGGCCAGAATGCGACGTGGCCAGGCTTGTTGAATGTACCGAAGTCCTCGCCACAGCGTATCGTATAGGCATCCATACTGAAAACCATCAGTACGCGATTCGGATCAAGTTGAAGGCGTGACCCACGTCCATGATATACTTGGACACGATATCGGTCCTGCCTGAATTGAGTGGCCCACACCTGCCCGACATTCCGTGCCTCCATCAATGCCAAGAGATTCTCGAGCTCGGGCATCCGCTCGGAAGAATAGAGCTGGCCAGCCTGTTCCTGAAGTTTCCACGCGAACAATTCGCGCTTTTTTTCCATGGTCGGGTTCCATGGCCGCAACTGACTGATTCGTTCGTATGCAGCGAAGGCATCCGACCCGTCGGAATCCAAATAACGGCCCCTCTGTTCCAAGTCTCGTGCCTCGTCGAGCAGCCGTAAGACCTCGGAAGCGGTACGGCGGTCTTCCAATATCTGGGATGCGGGCTCAGCCATTAGTATCAACGTAAAAAGCGTCAGGCACCCCGCGAATGGCATCCATATCTCACCTCGAAGTCGACTCTTCATCAATGCTACCGGAACAGCATGCTTGGCGGCCACTCCCTCCAGTCGGGACATGAGAACCATCTCCATACATACCCCGAAACATAGCGTTGGGAGCAGGTAGACGATTATCAATGAAAAACCCCGAATTTCTCCATCCAAGAAAATCCACTCAATGATCTTCATCAGAAGGAGGCCAACTGGGACCAACACGATGGAAGCGACCAAGGTGCCGAGCAGGGCTAACAGAGGTGCCGTTAGGCACGAATGCACCAAGACCCAGGCTCTAGCGTCAGCCCCTATCCCGACACGAACTGGGCTGGCAGGAGCACCGCGGGGTCCCCGAACGACAGCAGGACCCGCCGCAGCTAGCCCCGGTGGTGGACCCTTTCGCTTTGGGGACGGACTTCCGACCCCACAAGTGCGGCAACCGGCACCCTCGCTCTTCATCACGCCTCCGCAGGCGGGGCACAACACAGCTGGAATCTTCGGTTGTGCAGCTTTCCGGGCGATGAACGTGGTGTGGAGGCATGCCTCGCATTCAGTCAATCCCGGCTTTGCAGGTGTTCCGCAATTCTGACATTGGAGTTCGCCTGTCATCAGCAGACTTGTTGCATTTTTCCTACCACGAGCGCAATTCCAAGCTTCATAGCATTGTCGAAAAGGATGAAGGCTGAAAACCCGACACTCATTCACATCTCGCCCTCACGGACGAGGTCCGGCTTTTTGGAATGGAGCGTGACCACGTGCTTGGGCTCGATCGGACGGTTTCCCGGCAAGGGCACGTCGCCTTTCTCCTTTCCTTTCGTGGCCACACTTTGGAGTCCGTAAAACTTGTCTTGGCCGTCGATCGCAGGAGCCTGCGAATAGCAGTCGAACCATGGCAATCCAGCACATTCCTACCCCGTCGAGGTTGGCGCGACCGTGGCTGCATTCGCACCGCTAAGCGCCCGCCACACGAGCGAGTTGCAAAGATGGACGAAGCAACGTGACAGGTGGATCTGTTCGTATTGGGAGAGGACATGAATATGTGGACTCAAGGGCATTGGGCCCTGTACCGAATGGCACTGTTTTAAGGCTGTTATCGGACTTCCAAACCCAGTGAAATCAACGGTTTTTCAGCTTCCTAAGGATTCTTGATTCACCGAGGGATCGCTTAAAACAGTGGCATTCGGCCCTTTACCCGTTTATTCACTCGACGTCTGTCACTCCAATCCCATCAATGATCCCATGTTCGTCGATTGTCTCGACCGCCACCTTGCCGTTTGCTCCGAGAACGAATTGCCTGCGGTGACCCGCCGTGATCCCGGTTTCTGGCACTCGATCTCGATCATGGAGCCTCGGCGACCGCTTGCATCAACGGAGCGACTGCGTGACGTGCTCTCCCTACGCTTCGATGATGTGGAGAATCGGGAAGCGGAGGAAGCCGGAGTGACCGGCCCTATGGCGAATCATATCAAGGATGCTTTCTCCTTTGCGGACGATCATTGGGGCGAACCACTATTGATTCAATGTTGGGCCGGGCTTTCAAGGATTACGGCACTGGCGCTCGGAATGCTCTCGCGCGGATTGTTTTTAGATGGTGACGAGTGCTTCACTGAACAGGCTGTCGAACTAATTCTTCAAATCCGCCCCGAAGCGAACCCGAACGCACTTGTTCTCATGCTGGCCTTGGAGACGTTTCTGCCAACCGATCATGCTGACGCCAAGACCCGCGAGATGGTCAATCACTCAATGATTCTAAACAACGGCTTCAAGCGATGGTAAACGAGTTCGAGCGAATGTGTAGCGCTACTCTCAAGGTAATCCTAGATCCGACATAGATACACAGGATTTTTGGAGCTAGACACCGATGTGAATGAAGTGGTCTTCGAAATCCTCTAACTAGAAGGTTGTCCTTGGTGTAGCCGTTGAGCCGGACCAGATGGCAAAAAAAGGGAGCGTAGCCACTGTCGAGACTGACTCATGCCTCAAGTGCCGGGCAAAGTTCACGCTTCAAGGCTGCTTGGACACGAAGGCGTCAAGGACCTCGTGCCTGTATTCGGCGGTGTAAAGGGCCCGACCGGTGCGGTCGCTCTTGATGATTAAACCGGCGGGCAGATCGATGGGTGTTTCCATAGAGCACGAACCTACCATAATCCAGCCGCGCTTGGATAGAGGAGTTCTGTTGAGCGTTTACCTCAGGGAAGAAAATCCAGTTTGTCGATTAAACGTCGGATGCGGTTCCACCGAACCTTCTGAAGGTTCGTTCGCGCCAAGGCGAACCAGAGCATGAAGGGGATTACACGAGTGACGAACCGGGCACGTCCATGGTGGCGCATAGCTAGTTGCATCCAATGTAGGGAGCATTTTTCCGAAACTTCCTGCGCTAGATAATATCCAAGGCTGCCATAATCTTCCATGGGATCTCCGATCCTTGTCGATTCAAAGTCCACGAATCCTCCGAGCGAGTTGTGATCTGCGAGGATATTGAAGACCGTGAAAGACCCGTGGATAATGCACGGGCTAGGGCTGTCGATCACAATTCCGGCGGCAAATTGGAGGCAATCCCTTACGAAGCGCACGTTGGATGAATTTTCCAGCTTGTCGCAGGCTACAAGCCCTTCGGTCAATGGGTCGAACGAGGGCAAGAATCTCCCCGTGAGTCCTTTTGGGAGAATGCTAGCAATCTCCCTTGTTTCCAGAGCGTTTAGGGTGCCGAGCCAGTCTAACGCGCCTTGAAGTTGACAGGTCGCCGCAGGTGCTGAACGGAAGCGGCTCCTCAATTGTTTTCCACGCAATCCACCGAGAATGGAAAAGCCGAGTCCGTGTCCGACGAGTTGGCCGGAAGCAAGGACTGGGGGAATCGAGGGCAGTCCTTGAGTTTCCAGCTGCGACAGCACCCGGGCTTCGTGACGGACCGTGTTGGAAGGGAGTTGACCTCCTTGAATCTTGAGATAAACGGGGACCTCCATTTGACGGACTTTGCATTTCCAAACCAAATTGCGACTGGGAGGGCGGGTTCGGGTGCATTGGGAAACGTCTTGCCAGGAAATCCCCAATGCGTCCGCTACGATTGCCTTGGCTCCGCTTGGAGTGCCAATGTCATGGTCTAGTGAGATGTCGAGCGATTGCATTTGCAATGGGCATACCGGTCAGTTCTTCAATCCATCCCCATTGCCCGTTCGGGTTGAGTTCGAGGAACACGGTTTCTCCTTCGGGAGTGACGATTAGGTCGATGGCCGCGAATTCCAGACGGAAATGGCGGGTAATTTCCAAGCACCGGCGAACGAGTTCAGGCGATGCATCATGAACCAAATGGGGAGTATTGGGAAGATCATATCGTCTCCAGTCGATGTGTGTGGTTTCCGATTGTTGCGAATGGATTTCACAGGCAAAAATCTCATTACCCGCTACGGTCACTCTCAGTTCGAAGGCCTTCTCGACATACTCTTGATACATGGCCGGGCAGAGTCCGAGGGTCGCATCGTTCTGAAGATCACTTTCCGAGAGGATTTGAGTGAAAACCACATACTGCTCATCCGGATGTGCGGCTTTTGGAGGACCTTTGGAAATCAGCTTGGCCGCAAGTTTGCCCCCCTTGCCTCTTAGAAAAGAATCGAAATCCCTGATTTCTGAGGGGTTGTTACTCACGAGGGTTTCCGGGATCCGGAAACCAAGCTCCCTGGCAAGTCGAAGCTGCGGGAGTTTGTATCCGGCACTGCGGATGGAGTCAGGATGGCTCATCCACCGCGCATCCAAGCTGCGAAGCCAGCCATGGAGCGCGGAATGGAGTTCTTCCTCGGCGAATATCTTTGCCTCGGAAGCCCCCCCGGGCATTGCGCAGACGGGCGAAGCTGGACGGCGATTCCAAATCGACCTTACTTCCTGCCCGAGGATTCGGATGCTACCTGCCTCCAGATGGGAAACGTCACCTGTCACCCCGATTCGTGAGGATAGAGAAACTGATGTACCGTAGTCCTCCGTATTGAATCGAAAAAACCCCGCTCCGAGAGCCGACAACTCCTTCTCCACCAACGGTGCGGTAGAGTCATTGGCGTTGGTTAGCAACAGGATCACTTCTCAGAACAGGGGGCATAAGAAATTTCCACAGGTTTCAATTGCTTGAAATCAACCATGAAAACAAGGGTCGACTGGATCTGTAATGATCAATCATCGGGACCGTAGTCATTTGGATTCGAGGTCTTCTGGCAGGATGTGGTCGTGCCACTGCTGTCAATAGCTTCCAGATACTCACGCTTCTGGAAAAGCAGGGGCATGGCGATTTCGAGACCGCTCAATTCAATGGTCGCATCTGTGTTTTCATTCATAGCATTTGAGTCATGCCTATCAGATCGACTTTTGGCAAGCTTTTGGCCTTTAAGTTTTCTTCGTTGTGGTGCCGATCTCGATGTAAGTTCTATTGCGATCAGGCGCTACAGGCTATCCAGCGATCCGCAGATGGATTCGATATCGTCTCAAGGCCCCACTCCCGGCAGTCGATCGAGGAATAGCACCCGCCAATCCAGTATCTCGCGGACAAGTAGATCGGCGGCGTCTTAGGAGAGATCGCGCACGGCGGCCAGAAACGATGTTTCGCTCTCCTCCGGGGCGTTCATTTTGGAGTCCATGGAACCAATGCGGTCGATCAAGCGCTCAATGCTGCTGTGCATGGCGCGCCAGATGCTCTGGTGTTGTTCGTTGATCGTGGCGCGGTCGGTGATCTTGTCGAGATCCGTGCGGCGGAGGCGTTCGAGGACATTGAGAAAATCATCCTCTCGCTTTCTCCGCATGCCGCCGGATAAAGAAATTGCAAGTGGCATGCACCCGCATTCCTTGACGATTTCAATCGCCTCGGGTGGCAGTTCGACGCGTGCGACCCACACTCTGTCGGAGTTCTTCCTCACGTGAGTAAAAAAAGAGATACCACGGGGCACCCGGAGGCACCCCGTGGTGGAATTCTTTCTGGAATGCTCGGTTCCTCAGTAGGCTGCCGTTGCGGATGTTGGTTGCCTCATGAGTGGAGGTAGGAGGTGTCCTTCTGCTGGTAGAGGCTGTGGGCGTCCTCCTCGGTAAGGCCCACGAACTCGGAGGCCCGGAACGTGACTTCGTCCGGGTAGAACGCGAACAGGGTTTTGGTGGAACCGTCCTCGAAAGTGGCAATGACTTCGGGCATGGGATCGAACATGCCTTCTGGCATGGGGCGAGGCATGGGGGTGATGGTGACGTTGGTTATTTTCATGATGGGGTTAGTGTTGTGGATTCGTGGGTTGGAAAAGGAGACGCTCGCCTCCGACCCCTCGCAGAGGTGGAGGCGAGCGGGGTGACACCAAATGGTGTTATTTGGTGGATGTCAGACGGCTCCGGCTCCGGCCGGCTCAGCTTTGTATTTCAGCTGATCGACCGTGCAGTCCTCCGCCGGGATGTCGCTGCGTTCGCCGAGGTAGACGGGCTGGTAGATGCTGCCGCTTTCCCGGTAGGCGTAGAGATAACGAACATCGCAGACAGTCCCCATTTGGGGAATGGGGTGGTTCGGCGGGATGGTGACGTTGCCGGCGGGGACTTGGATGCCTTCGTCATAGAGTGCCAGGGCGACGCTGCGTTTGCCGTTGATGGCGGCGACGATGAAGGAGGCACTCTCGACGAACTTGAACTTCAACTGCGGTCCGCCGGAGTTCGGGCGACCGGGGCTGAAGGGGGCGTCGATGTCTTTGAAGACGACGCCTTCGCTGCCGGATTCCTTGTGTTCCTCGTAGGTCTCCAGTTTGTCGTTGGGATCGATCGCGGTGCTGACCCAGCGCAGGGCTGGCAGGTTCGGGGGAATCACCATGATCAAGCCGGAGAAGCGATCGATGTAGCGGCGCTGGCGGAGGTCGTTGCCTTTGACTTCGAGGAGGTCGAAGGCGTGGAGCGTGTCGCCGACGGCCTCGCCGTCGATGAGGACGTCGAAGGGGATGTGTTCGACGGCTTCTCGGATGGTGTCCGGGATCGCGACGATGAGTCCCCGGCGGTTGATGCCGATGATCTCCTCTCCCTGCTTGCGGACCATCAGGCGGCGACCGTCGTGCTTCTGTTGGAGGCAATGGGTCGTGCCGGTGATGAGACGTGGGAGTTGATCTTCGTCGACCGGGTTGAGGAGTTGGCAGCGAATGCCGGTGTCGCGGCCTTCGTTGCCGGTTTGTTGGTAGGGCGTGCCGTCTTGGGCGGGCGTGTAGCCTTTGGCGAGTTTGGAGGCGACGAGCTTGGCGTGGATGCTCTGGGCTTTTTCGAGGGTTACAGGGGTTTGGGTCTTGGTGCCGGTGGTCAGGGTTTGGCCCCGGCGACCGTAGGCGTAGGTGACGATGTGACCGTCAGCTTTGGGCTCAATGGATGCTTGGTAGACTTTATCGGAGTTACCTTGGCGATAGTACAGGTTGGTTTGCATGTTGGTTGTTGTTGTGGGGTTGTTGTTGGTTTGGGGTTGGGGTGGAATCGAGGAACACGCCTATTCAGTTTTCCTGAACATGTGTGTCGGGAGAGGTGGATTAATCTTGCAAAACGTCGGGTAATGCTTACAACTGCCGACGTTTCGTGAGAGGTGATTGGCATGAGTTTCTGAAGGGGCTCTACGATGGAGCAACGGTGCTGAGGTCGAGGGACCTGGAGCAGCGCGGTCTGGCGCGTTCCCGAATTCGGGAGGCCATGGATGCGGGAGGGATTGAGCGGGTCGGTAGAGGCCTATATGCGCTCAGTGGAGCCGAGCCGTCGGAGCACCATTCGCTAGTCCAGGTGGTAAAACGGGTGCCCCACGCGGCGATCTGTCTGCTGAGTGCGCTGCGCTTCCATGACCTCACTTCTCAAAACCCTCACGAAGTCTGGATCGCGATTGGCCCCAAGGATCGTAGACCAACGCTGGACTATCCTCCGCTCAAGGTGGTTCGTTATGGTGATGAGCGCTTTGAAATCGGACTGGAAGATCATCAGGTGGAAGGCACGCGTGTCCGGGTCTATTCGGTCGCGAGGACGATCGTTGATCTCTTCAGTTACAGGAACAAAGTCGGACTGGATGTGGCCCTTGAAGCTCTCAGTGAAGGATGGAAATCACGGAGATTCACACTCGCTGAAATCAACCGTATCGCAGGACTTTGCAGGATGCGCACGGTCATGAAACCCTATCTGGAATCCCTAACGATATGAAGCCCGAAGGACTAATCGAATCGATTCGCCAGCGATTGCTGAACCTCTCACGCGCGAATGGAGAGGCCTTCGATTTCGTTCTCGCACGCTATGGTGTCGAACGCTTTCTCTACCGCTTGAGCGTCTCGGAACATGCCAATCAGTATGTTCTCAAAGGCTCAATGCTATTTCATGTGTGGAACCGTAAAATGCACAGGCCCACGCGCGACCTAGATCTGCTGGGTGCCGGGCCTGCGGATTTGGACTCGGTGCGGATGTCGATACTCGACGTGCTGCGGACCGATGTTGCAGATGACGGACTTTGGTTCGATGAGTCATCACTGGTCGTCGAGCCCATTCGTGAAGACATGGCCTATGGGGGCGTTCGGGCGAAGTTTCGGGCCAAGCTCGGAAATGTCAGGATCCCGGTGCAGGTGGATGTTGGATTCGGGGACGCGGTGGTGCCAGGTCCGGAAACCCGGGAGTTTCCCTCATTGCTATCCGGTCTGCCGAGTTCATCTATGCGGACCTATCCGGTCTGCACTGTAGTCGCCGAGAAGTTTGAAGCACTGGTCCGGCTGGACGCGCAAAACACCCGGATGAAGGACTTCTTCGATCTGGAGCTCTTGTTGAAATCTGATCCTCCTAACAGGGAACTGCTGTCGAACGCCATTCGAGCCACGTTCAAGCGGAGGGGCTCAGAACTTCCCGCTGACGTACCAACGGGACTCACCGACGAATTCGCCCGAGACAAGCAGATGATATGGAATGCTTTTCTGAGGAAAAATAGTCTGACATCCGATGATCTATCAATGGTGGCAGCGAAGATCCGAAACGCATTGGAGTGGATCTGGAAAGAGGAAGGACCGCCACACGGTGATGTGTGACGGCCCTGATGGTGCCCGGGGGCTCAGTGGCGGATCAGCTTGTCGGCTTCGATCCACTCAGTCGGGTGATGCTCGAATCCCGGGATGCGGGTGAGCACGAGCACGCGGTGGCTGTCCTTGGGGGCTTCGATGACGGTGCGCTCGAAGTCGTCGTCGCCGGGATCCTGCCAGTCGGGATGGATCCGCACCCGGTCGCCGACTTGCAGGGGGACGTCGGGCGGCAGGCTCATGGCCTGCTTAGTTCAGGGAACGACTTCGAGCGGCGGGGCGCGACGTGCGTGTCGTTTGGCTTGCTGCTTCTCTTGCCCGGCCCTTTGCCCAGTGGCGGAGGGCGGCGATTTTGCCGTCCATCAGTTGGGCGAGCGGGACGGTGCGGGCGATCGCTTCGAGGATCTCCTTCCCTTCTGGTTCTTTGCCTTCGACGTAGGCTTCGTGCATGGCGTCGATGAAGACGGCTTCGATTTCAGCACCGGTGAATTGCTCGCAGGCACGGGCCAAGACGACGGTGTCGTAGTCGCGTGGTTTGCGGCCGTGGCGGGCGATGACGATGTCCCATATCTGCGCACGCTCCCGGGCGTCGGGGAGATCGACGAAGAACATTTCGTCGAAGCGACCTTTGCGCAGGAACTCGGGTGGGAGCTGGCTGATGTCGTTGGCGGTGGCGACGACGAAGACGGCTTTCTGTTTTTCCTGCATCCATGACAGGAAGCTGCCGAAGACGCGGGAGGAGGTGCCGCCGTCGGTGCTGCCGCTCGACTTGCTGCCGGAGAAGCCCTTTTCGATTTCATCGATCCATAGGACGCAGGGCGCGATGGCCTCGGCGGTCTGGATGACGGAGCGCAGGTTGGCTTCGCTCTGGCCGACGATGCCTCCGAAGACGCGGCCCATGTCGAGGCGTAACAGTGGAAGTCCGAAGGCACCGGCGGTGGCTTTCGCAGTGAGGCTTTTGCCGGTGCCGGGGATGCCGACGATGAGCAGACCTTTGGGTGCGGGGAGGCCGTAGGTTCGGGCGCTTTCGCTGAAGGCCCCTGCCCTACCGGTTAGCCACTCCTTGAGGTGGTTGAGGCCGCCGATGTCATCGAGTCCGGTGGTGGCTTCGATGACTTCGACCAGGCCACTACGCTTGAGCGTGCGGGCCTTTTCGCGGGCGACGACTTTCGGGTCGATGTCGGTGGTTTCGACGACTGATAGAGCGAAGGCGTTTTCGGCTTCGGTGGTGGTGAGGCCGAGGGCGCTTTGCAGCGTGGACTCTTTTTCCGGGGCGCTGAGCTTTTTCAGTTTGGCGGAATTGAGGATGCCGTCGAGGACGTGGCCGAGCTGGGTGGCGTCGGGCAGGTCGAAGTCGACGTTGGTGATTTCGTGTTCGAGTTCGGGTGGGAGTTTCAAGCGGCAGCCGAGCAGGATGATGGCGTGGCCGTTGGACTTCGCGAGACGCAGGGTGTCGCGGAGGCAACGGACGAGCATCGGGTCGCCTTGTTCGAGGTGGAGTTGCAAGTCGCGCAGCAGCACGACGTGGCGTGGGCTGTCGGATGCGAAGAGTCCTTCGAGTAGCTGGAGGGCTTCAAGGGGATCGGCGCATTGGGTGACACGACCTTCGGTGGTATCGACGAGGCCTTCGGTGGAAGACCAGGCGTGGAGACGTCGGTCGAGGGATGTGCAGACGGAAGCGATTTCGGCTTCGGCCCGGGCTTCCTCGGAACTGACGACGGCGAGGCCGGGATAACCGGCGCGGAGGTAGGTTGTTAGGTTCATGGTGAGTTGGAGTTATTGGTTTGTTTGGTTGTTGGTTTGGAAATGGAGGACCCCGGACTCGTGGTGAGTGCCGGGGTCCACAGGGTTAGGGTTGGAGGTTTCCACGTTCCCAAGTGAGGCAGGCCTCACGTGAGGGATCGCGGTGGAGTGCTTCGCCTGTTTTGGCGCAGCGGACTTCCCATTGCTGGGCGGCTTGATCGAAACGGATGTCCGTGGCCCGGACGACGTGGAGTCGCCCGAGCTCACGGAGGTCCACCGCTTCGGTATAGAGACAGGCGACTTGGCCGGTCTCATTGAAACGGAGAGTCGTGATCATGACTCTCCGAGTTGCTGTTGCTGCTGAGTGGAGACGCCGCTTCGTCGATGTTCGGGTTTGAACTTTCGACTGCTGCGTTTTCCGAGCGCTTCTTCGATGGCCTGAGTGGCGGCTTCGCAGCCCTTTCCCTGGAACCCTTCGGCTTCGACGCTGATTTCACCGGTGGGCGAAACGCTGACGAGGATGCGGCGGCTCACAGTGAACCTCCTTCCAGGGTGAGCAGGATCGCGCCGCTTGGCTCGACCTTGCGGGTGGCGCGGAGTCCGCGTGAACGGGCTTCGCGCAGGGTCTTGTGGACGCCGTAGCTTTGCAGCAAGCGTCCATAGCCGACGCCGACTTCGAGCGCGACGAGACCTTCCCACCAGTCGGTGGTCAGCCCGTAGCTGCCGTCGTTTTCCGGGTGAGGATCGACGGCGATGTCGTAGCGGCCTTTCAGCTTGATGGTGCGAAAGGCTTTGCGGGTGATGCCGCCGTAGCCGCGCACCGGGGTGTTGGCGAGCAGTTCAAGGTTCATTTCGGCGCAGGCATCGTGCAGAGCATCGAGGTCCCGGATTTGAGTTTGGATCGTGGTGAAGTGAGACATGTGTTTGTTGTTTTAGTTGGTTGTTTGTTGTTGGTGGGTGGATGCGCGAAGGGCGGCTCCCGTGATGGAAGCCGCCCTTTCGTGCGCGTTGCTTGGAGATGACGTTTGGCGAGTTGAGCGGTGGTAGGCTTTTAGGGAGTGGGTTTGGTTTAAGGAGTGGATTTAGGAGTGGTTTGAAAATCAGGCTGGCTGGGTGGAGTTCGGCAAGTTGGGGATGGGTATCGGCTGTTGTGGGAAAGGGTCGCCGCTACCGGTTTCCCGGGAGCGGCGTGGGGGTTAGCTCACTGCTTCGAGGCGACGACTGCCCATTTGGCCGAAGTGCGTAACGACATCGCGGCCTTCGGTGCGGGCCATGGCCACGGCGTTGTCGTGAAGGCGGTTGAGGCCTTCCGTCAGGCTGGCCATGGCGGTGGCGTCGTTGCGGTAGTCCTCGGCGCTCCGGGTGAGGAGCTCACGGCGGAACCGATCAAGGGTGCTTTCGAGTTGCGCATCTCCAGCGAAGTTCAACGAACGGAAGCTGTCGATGAACGTACTGAGTCGATTGAGCGTTCGCTGGTGGACGCCGTTTTCGCTGCCGTCGATAGTCGCGAGCACGTCGCTGGCGAGGCGCGCTGCTTCCTGGCGGAGTGTGGTGACACTTTCACGAATGAATCCATCAAGGTCACCTTGGAGACGGCGTGAGGCGTCCTCGGCAATGCGACGGCGCTGATCGGCGATTTCCAGTTGGTCGATGGATTCGGCGACGTCGATGCGCAGGCTTTCGGGAGCGGCGACTTGGAAGAGTCGGGTCTCGAAGGCGAAGCGCTTGGTGATGTCTCCCGCCGGTGGGAACGATTGCTCGATGGTCATGAGCAGATGCTCGGCGCTACCATTCAGGTTTTCGGCGACATCACGCCACTCAGCCATCGCCCGGTCACGGAGGGGGCCGTAGCCGGCGACGAACTCAAGGGTGGCCTCGCGGAATTCGTCGCGGAGTTTGTCGAGGCCATCGGTCAGACCGACGAGCCGGGGGTTTGGAACGAAGCGAGCGATGCCTCCGAGGAACGGGAAGCTCGCGCTTTCGACCATGGCGTGAGCACGCGATTCGATGAGCGCGAAGGCAGCAAGTGCTTCACGTGGGACGAGTCGCTTGTGACCGAGCTCGATGAGACGATCGCTCACGGTGGCGGGATTGAGCCCGAGGTCTTCGGGCTTGAGGCGTTTGCAACCGCGCCAGTAACGGACGCTGGTGTTGCATAACACTCCCCGGCGGCAGACGGCTTCGAGGAGTGGGAGGTTGTATTGATTTTGGTTCATGTGTTTTGGTTATTTGGTTTGTTGTTTGCAGGAAAATGAAACGCCCGCCCAGCACGAGGCCGGGCGGGCGTTGGGGGGCATTGGGGGGATGCGATCAAATGACGGATGGAGGAGTGAAACGTATCGTCAGAGTTAGCTGCGGGGATTGAGGGACTCTCATCACGGGCTTGCTTTCGCGATCCAAACCGCGATCCTTCCCCCCTCCCCCAGCTTCTCTATCCATGACTGATTCCATCGCCATCCACGGACACGACATCCTCGACCTCGTGTCACAGTATCCAGACGGCATCCGGTTGAGCCAACTGATGGCAGTCGTGGACGAGCGCTTCGGCAAATCCGTCACCTTCCACACCTGCTCGACGATGGGCATGGATCTTGATGGCCTGCTTCATTTTTTGGAGGCCCGGGACAAGGTGCGGATCACCAACGGAATGGTGTTTCCGGGTGGTTCGCCGACGTGCAAGCATTGAGCGCAATCGCTCCAACCGGGTCGTCGGTTGTTTTTTCACACCGCAGTTGCCGCCATGGAGGCCGGCCACTTGGCGCATTCGTTTCGATACGGGCACCACGAGCAGTGCATGCCGGACTGGGGATGGAAACGTCCATCTGCCATGCCATCGACGGCGGTGCGCAGCAGTTCAATCACGCGCAGCACGCGCGCTTTGTCGGCCGGGGGTGACGACACTCGAATGACCTTCGGCTCCTTGGTCTTCACGAGGAAGATCAGGTCGAGCGACTTCGGGGTGCGTCCGCTGGCTCGCTCGATGAGCAGCTGATAGACGACCATCTGGATTTCATGATCGAAGGCCGCCTGCTTGGGGTTCGGAGTCGTGGCCGCCGACTTGAAGTCAACCGCCACCATGTCCCCGGTGACCAAGTCCACCATGCCAGTGAGTGGCACGGGTAGACCTTCGATGTCCTCCGTCAGTGGCACTTCGACAGCGACTGGCCTGCCTTTCAATACCTCATCGGAATCGAGGTAAGCGCCAAGCACTCGCACACCCGCTTCGTAGGACTTCGTGCGATCCTTGTCGTCCTTCCATTTCACCGGACCTTCCTTGCGTTCGAGTTCATTGAACGAATGATGAAAGGCGGCGGCAACGGACTCGGGTGTATCCTGCTCACCACGCCAACGCGCCAAATGGAATGCCTGGAGCGCGGCATGCACTGCTTTCCCGAGGTGGAGCGCCGGGGTGGTCGGTGCCGGAATCTGAATCACACGCTCGAAGTAGAACTTCAGCGAGCAGCTCAGATACGATTTCGCAGCAGACGGCGAAATGTATTCAGGCAGTGTCCGGGTCGATGGCACCGATTCAGCGAAGGCGATCATGAGTGACCACCTTTCCCGTTGATCCCGGCGTAGGCCGAGCGACGTCCGTTGCTGCGTTGTTGCTTGCCGCCATGGACATCGATGAGTTCGTCAATCAAACCGCTGGCTTCCATCTTGTTAAGGGAGCGCACGCCTTTGCCGAAGCGTTGGCGAGCGAGGTGATCGACTTCCGTTTTATCGAGCGAATGCTCATCGACGAGTTTCAGGATGCGACCCTTCTGCTTGTCCGAGCAGTTCCACCGGTCGCCATCATGTGACGCTCCGTTGGGTTGATGCTTGTTATTGGACGGCTCCGATTCGCAGCCGTAGTCGGCAGGCGGCACGAAGCCCGTGTGGAGGATCTGCTCGTCGACGTTGGTCTGGAGCAGGTGGTAAATGCGTGCGGATTCGCTGGCGACATCGTCGGTGGCCACGAGCTCGGTCTCGACAGAGACACTGAACTGGTGGGACGAGTAGCCGGGCAAACCAAGACGCTTCGAGTAGTTTGCAATAAGTTTGATAGCCATGGGGCTGGTTTGGAGTTGTTGGTTTCAGTAGGAATGAAAGACCCACTCAAGATTTCTCCGGAGCGGGTCGAGTAGGTTTGGTTTTGAAACGGGATTCGGCAGCCCGTTCAGGCCGCCTGTTTCCCGGGGATGGGGATGACTTCCGGGAAATGGGAAGTCTCCTCTGGGGTCGTGGATTTGGCGGATGTCATGGCCAGAGCGGTCATGATGAGTTCGTCCGCCAATCGGGTCATCGGAAGTCGGCGACGTTTGCCCTCGCGGTAAAGTGCGCGGACAACGTCGTCGGACAAGCGAGGCGAATAGAGTGTTCTCGGCATGGGTCGATTCGTTTGATGTTCAGTCTCGTGGAGGAGTTCCCAATCTGATGAGGGCAGTGATGACCACCGCCCCGATCAGCATGGGTAGCCAGAAGTCCGAAAAGATGGCGCAGCAAAGCGCCACGATGGCGATCCAGGCGAAGACCTTCAGGTAGAAGATAGGATTCATGATCGGTCCGGGGTGCTGGGGGTCTACCGCTTGACCATGGATCCGAAGACGAAGACCAACATGCCTCCGAGGATCGAGTAGCCAATTATGGACAGTCCTTTGCCGATCGGCTGGGTATCCGTCACCGGTGGTGGCGGTGGATCGCTGTAGCTTGAACTGCACGATGCGAGGCTGAAAGCCACCGCGATGCCGGCGAGTGAAATCAGAATCAGTTTCCGGCGGGAACGCCGTCGTGGTCGCAGCCACGGTTGGCATGGATGAGTATGGTGTCTGAATAGATGGAACATGTTTGATGTGGTTTGAGGTGGTTGTTCTAGAACGCAGAAAAGCCCGGCGGATTGCCGGGCTTTCTGCTGGTTGGACGTGGTAGGCGCTTGGTCCTTCGTCATAGGTATATAACGCAAAAGGGGCTGGGATTTCACCTTCGCCAATGAGCCCATCGAGACTGGGATATCGATCATTCCACGGAACTTCGGTCCGTGAAATCAGGCGAAAGAAACCAAAAATCGGTGCCGCTCAGCTTCTCACCGGTGTCAGTCCTGTCAGTGCTGTCAGTGGCCAAATCAGGCTTTTGCCATCGAATTGCCGATTTTCGCAATTTCCGACAAAATTGCTGACAACTCAGGCAAAGGGGGGAAACACAGCTTCCATAAATCCTTACCTTCTTCCTTCACCCATCCTTCGGACTGCATTCTTGCCAAGGTCGATCGAATGACCTCCGTTTTCACACTGTGGCAGCTCCGAACCAAGTCCCTCACGCTTTGTGGCCCAAGCCGGAGCTTGTCGGCGACCGTGCAGGATACTTCGTCCGCCGGACATTCAGGTGGCCCGGGATAGAGAAGCCGCACCTCCTTGGCATGAGCGGCACGGACCCAGGAAGCCAACTCAACGGCGAACTTGGCATGGAAAGCTTCTCTTTGAGGATCATCCTTCATTTCCCTCGAAATTAACTTCAGGACGGGAGCGAATTGCCAGGCCAGCTGCTCAAGCGGACGAAGAAGGTCGTTCTTATCCGGCGAATGACCCCACACAGGACAAGCATCCTTTGTATCGCCCTCGTATAGAAGCGATGAGATGGAACCATCTGGCCGATAGGTGGGAAAAGAACCCAAATACCTGAGTAGTAGAGGATGACGGTAAACGCCTTCCCAAATCCTGGGACAGTAAGAGTCTGTCCTCTGCATTCCGGGAAGACGATCCGCAGGCAGGAGCCAGCCGAAGCCCACAAGCTCAGAGGGATCCTTCTTTCTTAGACTGAGATGAAAATCTCTTCTTGGCGACCACCCGTGCAATGTCGTCCGAAGCCCACTCCCCTCATTGACTGCGGCCAATCGTAGGGGGGTTGCGCGGGAGGAATTCCTCATCAGTGCACGGTAGGCACCTGCGCCATTGAGCAATACGAATCGATCACGGCCAAACCCATTTGGCTTCACATGGTAGGCTCCAATCTTCGGATTCACCTCAATGAGCAGATCGGGATGAATGACTCCAGGTCCAGTAACGGGGGGCGTATGTAGAAACTTGGTAAACGAAGGAAGATAATTGCCGATCATCTTTGCATGACGCCTTCTTTCGCGGATCTCAGCAGGCTTCGGATGACGTTGAAGGATCCCATTGGCGTAGCTCAGCGACAGCTGCTGCCAATCCCTGATGGGCTGCAGTTGTCTGAGAAACCATTCAGCCGAATCGTCCCGGGAACCCAAGAAGGTCACTGAGGCCCGACCAAAATGCGGTGTGGTCGAAAAGGTCGACTTCCAGGTCAGCTTCGAGCCGGCAACCCCGACTGAAGCCAGCATGATTTGACTAATCAAAAGCTCAGGAGGTAGCCCTTCCAGCTCAGCTAGAACTCGGCACCTGCGGACAAGGCAAGAAAGACGATCAGAGTCCGTGTTCATGCCACAAGACGAAGGTGATTCGATTCAACGAGACGACGCATGATTCCGGCGACGTCGTCCTCTTTACCGAGGCCGTAAGTTTTCGGCTTCGGTTCGATAAGCAGTCCACCCTTCACCATCAGCTCAAGCACTGGGAGATAAATCCCCGTCTTCTGATTAAGGTAGGGACGTCGGTTGCCCGACGCCCCCCTCGCAGATCCCGGCGTGCGGAACTACCGCACCGGGCTCCTCGAGAATGCGCGCAGGTGGAACTTCGATCATGATTGGTTTCTTGTT
>Ga0100401_1000961_pt1 | contig 23812 bp, 13 predicted proteins | sample CryGeymeta201525_FD_80421 | JGI IMG/M metagenome (GOLD analysis project Ga0100401, IMG submission 80421) | Groundwater microbial communities from Crystal Geyser aquifers in Utah, USA - Crystal Geyser metaG 2015-25 | ecosystem: Environmental > Aquatic > Deep subsurface > Groundwater | place: USA... | reverse complement strand
GGGGATTGAGGACCAATAGACACAAAAGGGTTTGGAAAATCTGATGAAAAAAATTTCTCAAACCTCCAATGAGTAAATTACAACCTTCATCCGTAATACAAACAGAAATACAACAGAAAGTTTTTCTGTAATCATAGTTTTAGGTTTGATTAGTTAGACAAAACCGTCCTGATTTCGCGCAGGGCGGTTTCTGTTTTTACAGAATCAAAATTTTAAAAAGTAAAAATCTTTTTCAAAAAAAAGTAAAACCGAAATGAGTATCTTGAGCATGAAATACGTATTACACAAGAACGAACAATAAGAATGAAAGAACACATCAAAAATATATTGCAAAAAGGAAAATCAGAAAACGCTGAATGGATTGACAGGCAAGAAATGCTGGCCCTTTTTCATCAACCCGAAAAAGAATTTCATCTAAAGGAAATCCTGTTTAAAGATTTGCAGAAAACAGAAATTCAGGATAATTCTTCAGCCGATTATAAAAAAATGTTTGTGAGAATCTGGACCAGAATTGAAAAAAACAAAATTCAGCCAAAATCCAAAACAAAATATTTATACCCCACCATTGGCATTGCCGCGGCTTTGCTTGTTGGATTATTTATTGGAATTTTTATCAATTCGATACAAACTAAATCAGAACCAGTTTATTATGCTGCCCATTCGCCAAAAGGTTCAGTTTCGGAAATGATTTTACCCGATGGAACGGTTATTTTTCTCAATGCCGATTCCCGAATTCGTTATACAATGGAAGGTGATAATGGAATCAGGGAAATATTCTTAAGCGGGGAAGCCTGGTTCGATGTGGCAAAAAATCAAAAAAAAGATTTCATAGTACACACTCCTTTTTATAAAGTTAATGTTACCGGCACACAGTTTAATGTAAAAGCTTACGAAAACGACAACGAAGTTATTACCACGTTGGAAGAGGGACGGGTGATAATTCAGTCTTCAGAAAATATAAAATTAGCTGAAGATATTGTTCTTAAACCGGGTGAGCAGGCTATATTGAGTAAAAGTTCAAAAGAATTTGTCATACGAAACGTTAATACCAAATGGTTTACCTCGTGGAAAGACAACAAACTGATTTTTATCAATACAAGTTTGAAGGAATTGGTTGTGCTGCTCGAACGCAGGTATGGGATTGAAATTGAGGTAATCAACAAAGAAATTCTTGATTTTCACTTTGATGGGACCATTAAAAACGAGTCAATCATCGAAATTATGGAGATTATGAAAAAAGCGCTTCCAATTGACTACAAAATAGCAGGTCAACAAATTGAAATAACAGGTAAAAAATGAATAAAAAATAAAAAAGGAGGGAACTTTATGTGACTAACTAAAAAAAGTAAAAAAGCCGGTGGGTGCTGTAACACCAACCAGCTTGAGCGTTTCGATAAAATATGGTGGTAAACCACCAATAAAGCTAATAATCAAAACATTTCGAAAGTATGAAAAAAAAGTTTATGAATTCTTTTCTGCAAAGCAGAAAGGTGAAAAAATGGATTTTAATGATGAAACTAACAATTGTACTGCTACTGGCAGGTTTAATGCATGTTTCGGCAACGGTTTACTCACAGGCTACAAAGTTTAACTTCAGGGCCGAAAACAAACAAATTGTTGAAGTACTCAAGGAGATTGAGGAGAACAGCGATTTTCGTTTTTTTTACATCCGCGAACAGGTTAATGTTGAGCGAAAAGTTACTGTTAATGCCAATGGGGCGACAGTTGAGCAAATCCTGGATGAACTCTTCATTGATGAGGGAATCAGCTATAAAGTGATGGACGATAACCTGGTATTGTTAAGTCCTGATACAAAAATTCGCGAAATTGAATCTGTTTCGGCTCAGCAAAAGCAGGTGTCGGGTAGTATTACTGATGCGAAGGGCCAGCCGCTGGTTGGTGTAACCATTGTAATCAAAGGCACAACAAACGGTGCAGTTTCCGATTCTGATGGAAATTACACGGTTACTTCAATAACTGACAATGCAACACTTGTTTTTTCATTTATAGGTATGAAAACACAAGAAATTGAGGTTGGCAGTCAAACTGAAATTAATGTTGTAATGGTTGAAGAAATCTTCGGATTGGAAGATGTTGTGGTTACTGCCCTCGGTATTAAAAGAGAACAGAAATCACTGGGTTATTCAGTTCAGGAAGTAAAAGGTGAAGATTTACAAAGAGTACAAGGAACTGACGTTACCACATCACTTACAGGTAAGGTTGCCGGAGTTTTAATTGAAAACCCGACAGATTTTAATACAACTCCAAAAATCACTATCCTGGGCGAAACTCCACTGATCGTTATAGATGGTATAGCGTATGCCAATAAAACTTTAAACGATATTTCCTCTCAAGATATAGAGTCGTTAAACGTACTCAAAGGGCCAACCGCTTCAGCTTTGTATGGTTTCCGTGGAAGAACCGGTGCTATTTTGATCACCACTAAAAATGGGAGTAGCAGTAGCTTAGGTGTAAGTGTTGACCTATCTACCAATACCATGTTTACTGCCGGATATTTAGCCATTCCTGAAAAACAAAGTGTTTATGGCCGTGGTGAAAACAATACCTATCAACAAACTAAAGACCAATCGTGGGGTGGTGCAATGGATGGATCAATTCAAACACAATGGGATCCGGTTGCAAAAGAATATAGGGATTTTGCCTATTTACCGGTAGGGAAAGACAATTTTAAAAACTTTTTGGAGCAAGGTTACATCACAAACAATAATGCAAATGTTGCTTTTAACCAAAAAGGCATTGCACTCAGAAGTTCGTTAAACTGGACTCAAAACAAAGGCCGCTATCCAAATGCCAAATTGGATAAGTATACATATACTTTTGGGGGCGATATCAATTTAGATAGATTTCACTTAACATCTAATTTATCATATACCAGAAGGTATACTCCAAATATGGGGTCAAATGGCTACACTTCCTATGATCCTATGTACACCTTGCTGGTCAATAGTTCTGCTGATTTTGATGTGCAGGATTATAAAGATTACTGGTTGAATCCTGGCGTACTCCAAAACAACCATTTTGGTTATGACGTAGCCAAAAACTTATATAGCGGGAAAAACCAGAACAACCCTTATTACGACAGATATGAAAGATTGAATGAAGTAACCCGTAATATTTTTAATGCAGATTTAACCGTAAGCTATGAAATAACCGACTGGTTAAAAGCCACATTGCGTTCAGGGTTAGATTTCTATGGAGATATCGGACAATTAAGTTTATCGAAAGGTTCTTACACTTCACTTGGTGATACCGGTATTCCGTATTTTACATATAGATCCGGATTAACATTTAACGGAGCAAGAACAGGAGCTTACCTGGTAGGTAAAACATCCGGGTTGAGTTCTAACAGTGATATACTATTAACCGGGATGAAAAAGTTTATTGATGATAAGCTTGAGGTAGAATATCTGGCAGGGGGCACCATTTTTTATCAGGAAGACGAAAATATTAATGCGACTACTGTAGGTGGTATTTCTGTTCCAGGCTTTTTTTCATTAGCTGCATCGGTTAATCCCGCAACAGTTGCTGAAGAAAGAAGAACACAGCAGGTTAATTCAGCATACGGACGTATAGCACTGTCATGGTATAAATTAATATATGTAGATGTAACAGGCCGTAACGACTGGAGTTCCACCTTAGCAGGTCCGGGCGTTGCAAAATCAAACATATCTTATTTTTATCCTTCTGTTTCCGGAAGTTTTATTGTTTCTGAATTATTAGGTGAACCAACAAAGGATTGGTTGGATTTGTTAAAAGTAAGAAGTTCATGGACACAGGCAAAAGATCCTGCAGGCATATATGCTATCAACAGTGTGTACACTTCTGTATCGAGTATCTGGAATGATGTTAGTGGAACATATTCGCCTGATGTATTGTATGACCTGGAGAATATACTCCCGTCAAGTTCAGAAACCTATGAAGTAGGGGTACAGGGAATTTTGTTTAATAAACGACTGACGGCGGATGTTTCCTATTTTAACAGACGAAAGTATGATGCTTTAACAAAAGGGCCTTTGACTTCAGCTTCAGGTTATAACTCCATGTATATAAATACTGAAGAGGAAACCAATAGAAAAGGTTGGATTGTTGCCTTTACAGCAACTCCGGTTAAAACAGCAAACCTGCGTTGGGATATGGGGATTAACTGGTCGACATACAAAGAGGTTTATTCCAAATTAGACCCCACATATTCCGCCAATAAACCATGGGTAAAAGTTGGTGAACGGATTGATGCTTATACAATTAGAAAATACCAAACAGTTCCTTCCGGAGAATATGCAGGTCAGCGTATTTATAAATCAGGTCTTTTACAAAAAGAGAACTTTTCTTCAGTAATTGGATATCGAAGTCCTGACTGGATTTGGGGTATTAATACTTCATTGCAATATAAGAACTGGAGTTTATTTGCATCGTTTGATGGTGTTGTTGGAGGTATGATGTCTTCAACCACAGAAGCATATATGTGGATACAAGGGGTTCACCCCGAAACGGTAACTACCGAAAGGGCATTGGATGTGGCTACACCCGGGTCCAAAAATTATCTTGCGACTGGAGCAATGGTAGTTTCCGGCACATATACAACCGATAGCAATACCGGAGAGGTACTTGAAGACACCCGTGTTTTTGCAGGCAATGATGTTAACGTTACCTATAAAGATTACATCCGTTCAGTACACGGAGGTACCGCGTGGGGTGGTACCGGAAACGAAGAAGATATTTTAGACAGAACGTTTTTAAAACTTCGTGAAGTATCGCTTACCTACACGGTTCCAACGCAATTCCTGACAAAGATGGGTCCCGTTAAAGGTGCAACTATCAGTTTTGTAGGACAAAACGTATTGTTCTGGGCAAAGGAATTTAGATATTCCGACCCTGATGGTGGTAGTGAAAATTTTGCAGATCCATCTTCAAGATATCTTGGAGCTAATATTAAAGTTTCATTTTAAGAATTAGAACTATGAAAAATTTAAAATATATATTAATAGCCGCAATTGTACTTTTTACTGCATCGTGCAGTAATTTTGAGGAAATAAATACAAATCCGGATAAATCAACATCCGCAACTCCGGATATGCTCGCATCATACACAATGATGAAAACGTTCAAGCTGTCGAATAATAGCCCTGATGTTTATACTCAAATTACATTATTCGACCATCATGTAACGAAATTGACTTCTACGCCAGACCCAGGCCAGTACTACTGGGCTTACTGGGTTTATGGAAGTTTTGGAAACTTTAAATATTTAACCGATCTCAGCGACATGGTTGACTTTGCCAAAGGAAGCTTAGCAGAACCTTCTTATAAGGGTTTGTCTTTGTTTTTAAAAGCATGGTATGGATTTAATACAACCTTGAGTATGGGCGATATTCCTTATTCTGAGGCAGGCCTGGCCAGAGATGGTATTACACAACCGGTTTACGATAAACAGGCTGATGTATTTGCACAAATTCTCAACGATTTGAAAGAAGCGGAATCGTATTTTGCACAAGGCGTTGATTTTAGTGGTGATATCGTGTTTAATGGCGATGCAGGCAAATGGCAAAAGCTCTGTAATGCATTACAGTTAAAAGTAATTCAAACCATGAGTAAAAAAGCTACCGCTGAACAAAAAGCCCGTTTTGCTGCTATTGTTAATGCCGGTAATTTAATGACCAGCTACAATGATGATTTAAAATTGGTATATACGGAAAATACAAATGCAACTTATCCTTTTTATAATGGGAATAATCAGCGACTGGATGAAGCTCCTTCGACCATAACCGTAGATGCTTTAAAAAAGAACAATGACTATAGATTGTTCTATTTCGCAGAACCGGCTGCTCAAAAACTGGAGACCCTTACTGAATCTGACTTTGAAGCATATTTTGGCGCTCCTTATGAAGAGGATGCAAACACCTTGTCGTTAAATAATGCGGCTGGGATGTATTCTAAATTGAATTTGCGTTATGTGCAATTTCGGGATAATGATCCTTTGCTGTATATTACTTATGCCGAACAATGTTTTATTATTGCTGAAGCAATTGAGGAAGGCTGGGTAAGCGGCAACGCCAAAGATTATTACGAAAAAGGTGTAAAAGCTCAATTGTCTTATTATATGAATTTGCCACGTACCGCTGGCTTAGTGCATGGGATGGAAATTACCCAATCGTATATTGATAATTATTTCACTGGTGAAGCTGCTTATAAAACAGGTGGTTCAAAACAAGATAGACTGGAACAAATTTGGATACAGCGTTGGTTGATCGATTTCTTTCAACCCAACAGTACTTATTATTATCAATTTTTACGTACCGGTTATCCTGAATATGTTTTGAATCCTGTAACCAGTTTAAATCAAGACAATCCAAATGAATTTCCAAAGCGTTGGTATTACCCAAATAATGAGGTAACCACCAATCCTGAAAATTATCAAAAAGCTGTAGATGAACAATTTGGCGGTATTGATAACACGATGCAAACTCCATGGTATTTGAAATAAAACCATTGAGGATTGGGAATAGTTTAGTTTAGTTTCATAAGGAATGGGTATCTTACCCATTCCTTTGTTTTAATTGCCTGTGAAATTAATACTGTTCCTCTGGCAAATAAAGGAGCGAGTGAGTGCTGCATTGTAAAAATTTTTAACTGATGTCCAGATGAATAACATTTAATTTAAAATATATTCATGTGAAAAAATTAATCTTCCTTCCGGTAATATTTTTGTTCTTTACACACTGTGTGAACAGCAAAAAAGAAAAAGCTGATGCAAAATTGGCAAGTACAAATGAGTGGCAACTGGTGTGGTTCGACGAGTTTGATACAGATGGGTTGCCCGACACCACCCGCTGGAATTACGATACCCTCGGCAACGAATACGGTTGGGGAAACAACGAAAAACAATGGTACACAGTAGCAAAACCTGAAAATTGCCGGATTGAAAACGGAATTTTGGTAATTACTGCACGCAGGGAAAAAACTGGTAATAAAGAATACAGTTCGGCAAGGCTGACAACCAAAAACAAAGGTGACTGGAAATATGGAAAAATTGAGGTTCGGGCGAAACTGCCAACTGGCAACGGAACCTGGCCCGCCATCTGGATGTTGCCCACCGACAGCAAATATGGCGGCTGGCCAAAATGTGGCGAAATCGATATTATGGAACATGTAGGTTTTAATCCAGATACTGTTTTTTCAACCGTTCATACAGGCAAATTCAACCACATGATTGGAACACAGGTTGGCAAAAAAACCGGTTTGCCAACTGCCACCACCGATTTTCATGTTTACACCACCGAGTGGGAAGAAAACGAAATCCGCAGTTACGTTGATGGAAAGCTTTATTTTACTTTCAAAAACAATGGCGAAGGTTTTCAAGCGTGGCCATTCGACCAGCCGTTTCACCTGATTCTGAATCTTGCCATTGGCGGGGGGTTGGGTGGAAAAAAAGGTATTGACGACAGTAAGTTCCCGCACCGTTTCGAGGTGGATTATGTAAGAGTTTATCAGAAATAAAAAACACTGAATGAAGTCAACCGGATTTATACTCACAGCATCAATTGTTTGGCTGGCACTGGCGAAATGCAGTAATCCAAACCAAACAGCAGGTTTCAAACATCCGTTGCCTGCAACTGCCGATACCAACGTGGTAATCCCGCCGGCCTGGGCTTTCGGTATAATTTAAGGCGCATACACTAACCAGGAACAAACTGTTGAGTTGATTAACCAGATTATTGAACACGATTATCCGGTTGACGCATTCTGGATTGACTCGTGGTTTTGGGACTGGAAAAACCAGGGAGAGGGACCCGCGAAATACATGGATTTTGTGGCCGACACGGTTTCGTATCCTGATATGAAAGCGATGTGGAGTTTTATGGAAGAGAAAAATATTAAAGCCGGAATGTGGATGTGGGATGCAATAATGCAAACCGGCAACGAGGCTGAATACGATGATTTTAAATCGAAAGGATTTTTTAAGGCTGAAAATATCAGAACCGACGGATGGCATAATGGAGCAAGAACCACGATTATTGGCGACAATAGCCAGCCGGTTCGTGGCACCCGCTGTGGCGATATCGACTTTGAAAATCCAGAAGCAGTGGCTTATTTTCAGCAAAAGGTAAAACACTTTTTTGACAAGGGTGTCGATTTTATTAAACTTGATAAAACCGATGCCATACCGTTTTGTAAAGCAATGTTTGAAATGTCGCAGCAACTGGGCAGGGAAACCGGTGGACGCGGTTTTGTGCTTTCTCACAGCCATGGCGTTGATTCGGAAGAATACAAGCGATATCCCGGCAAATGGACTGACGATACCCGCTCCGACTGGAACATCGAAAATCCAACCCACGAATTTTCACACTGGTTACCCCGCGTGGCTTTTAAGGAAAATGTGGCCATGTACACTGATACCAACCGTCATTTTCATAAAATACCTTTTCTGGCCAATGATATGGGCGGTTTTTCTGTCGGGACAGATGGAAAAGTGGATGAAGAGTTGTACATCCGTTGGCTTCAGTTTGCGGTTTTTGTTCCACTTACCACACCATTCTCGCAACCCGAGAACCCAACCGGAAATATTGCCTTCAAGGTTTCCTCTCGGGCTGATTCACTTTTCAGACAGTACGCTCACCCGAAGATGGAACTCTTTCCATATATTTATTCCTATGCTTACCAGTCGCGGCTTTCAGGAGTAAACACCATTCGCCCGATAAACGGCTTAACCGACCAGTATTTGTTTGGTGAAGAAATTCTGGTTGCTCCGGTGGTTGAACAGGATAAAACCCGACGCGAAGTTTATTTACCCGAAAATGCAAGCTGGATAAATTTCTGGTCAGCCGAAAAAATAAAAGGGGGCCAAACAGTAACTGTTGAAGCTTCTTTGCAGCAAATTCCGCTGTTTGTAAAGGCTGGCGCCATTATTCCAAAACGTAAATATGCTCGCTCCATTGAAACCGGAACCAACGATGTGCTCGAATTGCATGTTTACGATGGGGATGACGGAGAATTTAACCTGATAGAAGACGATGGTAAAAGCAACGATTATTTGCAGGGAATTTATGCCAAAACTGAAATCAGTTTTCAATCAGATGAAGTAGGCCGGATTAAGATTGAACCGGTAAAGGGATTTTATCAGCGAATGTCGGAAAAAAGGGATTGGGAAATCTTTTTTCATTCTCCCCGGGATATACAGGAAATTTTGGTAAATAAAGAAAAAGTGGAACCTACAAAAATTGATTACGGTTACAAGTTTCTGTTGTCAGAAAAAAACAGAAAAAAGCAAATTGAAGTTTTATTCCGTTGATTGAACTGAAAAAAATTACCAGTTTTGCGAATAACAGAAATAACACAATTATAATGAAATTCGTTCAACAGGGTTTACTTGTTCTTTTTTCAGTTGCAGTTATGCTTTTCTCTTCGTGCAGCAAAAAGCAAATCCCGGTATCATCAAAAAGTTACAGCGCGGATGCTGCCAGCGCCGAAATGCAGGCTTTTGCCCGCGGAGGTGTTGAACGCAATTTAAAAACCGGGCGAAAAAAACCGAAACACGTCATTCGCACGGCTGAAAAGTACATTGGAACGCCGCATTGTATGGGCGGCGCCAACAAAAAATGCATGGATTGCTCGGGATTGACTTACGTTTCGTTTGCAAAAAATAAAATTGAAATTCCCCGAAATTCACAGGAGCAAGCTCGGTACGGAAGGTTGATTTTCGACAGGAATGATTTGAAACGGGGTGATTTGGTTTTTTTTACAAAATCGTACAACACCTCCGATTATATTACCCACGTTGGAATTTATGTGGGAAACAACAAGTTTATTCATGCTTCAACGTCAAGCGGGGTAATAATTACACCTTTGGATAATCAATGGTGGAGCCAGCGTTTTGTGTTTGGCACAAGAGTTTTTTAATTTATTTCACTATAAAAGTGCATAATTATTAAATAAACGCACATTATTAGTGCAAAAAATATATTAAAATGCACTACATAAGTGCAAAAATGTAACTGCCGAGGATTTTTATTTTGCTGATAACCGGTTAACTGATCTTGCAGATGATTTTGTGAAACGAAACGGCAAATTCCTTTTTATTGACGAAATTCACAAATACCCGGATTGGTCGAAAGAATTAAAACTGATTTACGATTATCATCCCGAGTTGAATGTCGTTTTCACAGGATCTTCCGTACTCGACATCAAAAAGGGAGCCGCGGATTTAAGCCGCAGGGCGGTGATGTATTATTTACAGGGGTTGTCTTTCAGGGAATATCTGCAACTTTTTCATCAGGTAAATACGCCCGTATTTTCGTTGGATGATATTCTGTCTCATAAAGCTGAAATCTCTGAAATTAAGCACCCTTTGCCGTTTTTTGACGATTACCTGAAACGAGGATATTATCCGTTTTCAATGATCGAAGATTTCGATATACGATTGAAACAGGTTATCAACCAAACTTTGGAAACCGATATTCCTGTGTATGCGGGGATGAATGTTTCAACCGGAAGGAAACTAAAGCAATTGCTCGCGATTATTGCGAAAAGTGTTCCTTTTAAACCCAACATGTCGGGCATTGCATCAGCGCTTTCGGTTAGCCGGAACAATGTTGCCGATTATTGCCTGTATATTGAAGAAGCCGGAATGATAAACCAACTGAGGGATGCCACCGGTGGGATTAAAGGATTGGGCAAAGTGGATAAAATTTATCTTGAAAACACCAATCTGATTTTCAGTCTTGCAATCGAAAATGCAAATCAGGGAAACATCAGGGAAACATTCTTTTTGAATCAAATTAAGGTGAAATATGATGTAATTGTCTCACCAGTGGCCGATTTCAGGGTAGGTGACTTTACATTCGAAGTTGGTGGAAAAAACAAGGGGCTGAAACAAATTCAAGGTATTGAAAATGCTTATGTTGTTAAGGATGACATTGAAATTGGGTATTTGAATGTAATACCGCTTTGGCAGTTTGGACTGACTTATTAAACAAGCGTTTTATATTTGATATCGAAATGACCATTTCCGAAATGGCTGTTTCGATAATGTAAATATATAAAAAATTGTTTTGGTTGATTTCAATCGAAATTCAGAATAATTCTAATGTTGAATTTGCGCAAGTTATTTTAGATTTACAGCCTGAATCAATTTTAAACCAAAACTATTAAATGATGAAAACTTTTATTTTTAGCCTTTCCTTTTCAATCTTGTTATTATTTGTATTTGAGATAATTAAAGCTCAAATTCCGGCAGGTGGAGCTGTTTTAAATGCAACAAGCGGAACTACTTATCAAAAAATCGGAAAAGGCACATTAACGCAGGTAAGCATTGAAGGACAAACTTTTACAAAAGCGCTTCGTTACACAACCGGCACTGATATTGTGAATTTCTGGGATGCTCAAATCCAGTTTCCTTCGGTGGCCGGAATCGCAACCAACGATGTTATTCTGGTGGCGTTTTATGCGCGCACCATTTCTTCAGTGCAGGAATCGGGCGAGGGATCGGTTGCTGTAATTATCGAACACAAAACAACTTATGCAAAGGAGATTTCGACAAAGCTGATGATTGGCCGCGAATGGAAACAATATTATGCCTCGGTAAAAAGCAAAGTTACCTGGACGGCTGCCGACACACGATATGCCCTGTTCACCGGATTCCCTTCGCAAACCATCGAAGTAGCCGATGTTCAGTTTATCAATTATAAAAATTCGCTTACCCTGGCCGATTTACCGGTTACCGAAATTACCTATTTCGGACAGGCGCCCGATGCGGAATGGCGAGCGCCGGCGCAGGAACGGATTAACCAAATCAGAAAAGGGAATATTGATATTACTGTGTACGATGAAGTGGGAAAACCTGTTGAAAACGCCGAGGTTTCGATTGAAATGACCCGGCACAAGTTTGGTTTTGGAACTGCAATTCCGGCATCGGTATTCATCAACAATACTACTTTCAGGAATAAAGTATATGAGCTTTTTAATGAGGTTGTGTTTGAAAATGATTTGAAATGGCCGCAGTTTAATATAAACAACACCTTGAATATCCGCCGGTCGCTCGATTCGCTGGGCCGGCATAAAATTGCAGTCCGCGGCCATAATGTGATTTGGCCATCATGGAAATTTTTACCATCCACTTTAAAATCACTCGAAACAAATCCGGTTGCCCTGCGTGTGGCTATCGACAAACACATCGACGAGGTGACCCAGTTTGCAAATGGCCAGCTAAAAGATTGGGATGTGATAAACGAACCCTATTCAGAAAAAGACATGATGACAATTCTGGGCAATGAGGTAATGGCCGACTGGTTTAAACGGGTTCGCAATAACGACCGTACGGTGAAACTTTATCTGAACGATTATGCAATTTTAAGCGGCGGCGGAATTAATACAATAAAACAGGATTCCTATTTCAACCTGGTGAAATATATTGATGAAAAGGGCGGGAAGGTTGATGGGATTGGTTTTCAGGGGCATTTCGGAAGCGACCTGACTTCAATCAGCAAGGTTTATTCAATAATTGACCGTTTTGCTGCGTTGGGTAAAGAGATTAAAATTACCGAACACGATATCAACGTTACACAGCGGCAGGTGCAAGCCGATTACACCCGTGATTTTCTGACGATTTGTTTTAGTCACAAATCGGTAAAATCATTCCTTTTCTGGGGTTTCTGGGCAAACAGTCATTGGCTGCCTGAGGGAGCCATGTTTAATTCCGACTGGTCCATTCGCCCACATGGTGAGGCTTACAAAGATTTGGTTTTCAATCAGTGGTGGACAAAAAAGACTGACAGCATTACCGATGCGATGGGAAAAACCACTTTCGAAGGTTTTCTGGGAACGTATAAATACAACATCAAATCGGGGGATAAAACAAGAACAGGAACTTTCGAGATAAACAATTCGAAAAAGAGCGGAGTTGCCAATCCTGTCATACTTTCGTTCGACACAGCCATTTCCGACAACATAAAAATTACCGCATCGAAACCAGCCTGTTTATGCGAAGGCGAAAACATCATTCTAAAGACAACCGCTGTTGAAGGGTTAGATTACCAGTGGTTTTTAGGCGATTCGCTTTTGGCAGAACAATCAGCAACATTAACAACTTCGGCTGCAGGTATTTATTCGGTAAAAGTAAAAAAGGGTGCATTTGAAATTACATCGCCACCTTTCGAAGTTAAGGTAAATCCCATTCCGGAAGTTTCTGTAACTGCTGCTGGTGACATCAGTTTTTGCCCGGGAGGGAAACTTAAGTTAAACGCCGTTGTGTCAAAAGATGTTTCTTACAACTGGATGAAAGGGGCGCTTAAAATTAATGGCTCGGTTTCATCCATCGATGTCGAACAGAGTGGAAGTTACAGTTTGGTTGCAAGTGCAAATGGCTGTGCTGCAAAATCAAAGACAGTAAATGTTCAGGTATATTCAACCACCGATCCCGCCTGCACCACAGGAATTGATGACAATGAAATTTCATGGAGGGTTTATCCAAATCCGTTTTCGGGTTCATTTACATTGGAAACCGGTTTTCAAGGCGGTAACATGCTGAAGGCAGAACTTTTCAATGCCACAGGCGCTCTGGTAAAAAATATTGAACTTGAACGTTATTCGGGCAAAACAATTGTCAATGTTGCAAATCCGGGATTTTATACGCTTCGGGTAAGTTGCGGAAATGAGGTTAAAAACTTCAAAATAATTGGCAATTAAGCTAATTTGCCTTTAAATTTTTACCGAATTTCAACCCAAAATACAAAAGGGAAATACCGGTTAAATAAAATTGAATGTTTTTTATGAATAAATCAAACTTAAGTAAAATCATCATTTCCGGAACAGGTTGTGCCCTTGCCGATTTAATTTACAACCGGGTATCTTTTGCCAGTCCCGAATTTCAAAAATACACATCGAAACAAACCGGCGACGGTGGATTGAGTCCGGGTAAACTTGTTTTTACCGAAGAACTGGAGAAATTCTCAGGGAAACCCTATCCCGAAATTCTATCTGAACTTGTTGGAAACCGACAACCTGATAAAATGAATGTGGGAGGGCCGTCGCTGGTATCTGTGATTCATACAGCCCAAATGCTGGAAGGGGAGAATGTTGAAGTGAAATTTTTTGGAACGGGTGGAAACGATGAATACACGGAACAAATATTCAGAATGGTTCGTCAAACTTCCCTCGAAATAAGCAATTACAGGAGGTCAGAACTCAAACCAACACCAACCACCGATGTTTTTTCAGACCCCGATTACGACAACGGCCATGGTGAACGCACTTTCGTGAATAACATCGGCGCTGCGTGGGATTTTACTCCCGAAAAGCTTGGCGACGAATTTTTCGATTCCCATATTCAGTGTTTTGGAGGAACGGCGCTGGTGCCGCATTTGCACGACAACCTCACCCGGTTATTAAAGCGTTCGAAACAAAAAGATTCCATAACCGTGGTGAATACTGTTTTCGATTTCAGGAATCAGAAAAGCAATCCCGGAAAACCCTGGCCATTGCTCGATTCTTTTGAAGATTACAGGTTTATCGATGTGTTGATAATGGATTGTGAGGAAGCCATGAAAATCAGCGGCACTGCCAGTATTGACGAGGCTGCCCGGTTTTTCGCGTCAACCCCGGTTTCGTTTTTCATCATCACCAACGGGGCAAATCAGCTTTATGCAAAATCGAACGGATCGCTGTTTGAAAAAACAGAAATTCTTCAGTTCCCGGTGTCGAAAATGATTGCTGCCGAAATAAAAGCCAAGCCTGAATTGCGCGGCGATACAACCGGTTGCGGCGATAATTTTGCCGGAGGAATTATTTCTTCGCTCGCCATACAACTGAAAAACACGGCTAAAGGAACTTTTAATTTAACCGAAGCGATTTCGCTGGGAATTTCTTCGGGGGGCTTTTGCTGTTTTACGGTTGGCGGAACTTATCCCGAACCATTTCCGGGTGAGAAAAAACAAAGGATTCAGGCCATTCAGGAAGATTATAAAAAGCAACTCATCAATAATCATTAAACTATGTGCCCTGATTTGTCTATGTGTTTCAAAATAAAATAGAATATGAAAAAACAACGACTTCATTTATTCCTTTTTTGCGCAGTTTTTGCGCCTGCTTTTGTCATAGCTCAAACCGCCCCGCAAGGATTTTATCTCGATGGCTGGATGCCTAAAAGCATTGAATCACCTGCTTTCGATTCAGTCTCGCAAACCACCCAACCGGCAACGGTTACAGTTACCATCGATGCCGGAAAAACAATCTCAAAAGTGCCACCGGGTGTTTACGGACACAATGCCGCTGCCTGGGGTGGTAAACTCGACCAAAACGCACAAGTGGTAAAAGACATCAGTAATTTGAACCCACAGTTAATTCGCTGGCCGGGTGGCAGCATGTCTGACAATTATATGTGGAAGGCCACCAGCAAAGCAACTTGTCCGAAAGATTTGCCACCCACCTACAATTACCAGGATTTGCATTATGGCTCAAACAACAGCAGTTGGACCATGTCGGTGGATAATTATTACAGTTTGCTAACGAAAACCAATTCAACCGGCGTAATTACAGTTAATTATGGTTATGCGCGCTACGGCACTGGTCCCGACCCGGCGCGCACTGCCGCCAAATATGCCGCCGACTGGGTACGTTACGACAATGGTCGCACCAAATACTGGGAAATTGGCAACGAATGTTTTGGAAGCTGGGAATCAGGTTACCAAATTGATCAGTCGTTAAATCAGGACGGCCAACCTGAAATTATTACCGGCGATTTGTACGGGCGCCATTGCAAAATTTTCATTGAAGAGATGCGAAAAGCTGCTAAAGAAGTAGGTAACGACATCAAAATCGGGGTGGTGGCCATGGATAGTTATGTAACTTATAATGTTACGCAACGCGACTGGAACAAGGGCATGATGCCGCATGTTGCCGATGTTGCCGATTTTATTGTGGTACATTCTTATTACACGCCTTACGATCAGAATTCGAACGTAGCAACCATTATAAATTCACCCGCCAATACAAAAAATATGGTTCAGTACATCACCGACGGTTTGAAAACCCATGCACAACACGGACCAATGCCAATGGCCCTAACCGAATGGAACATTTTTGCAACGGGCAGCGCACAACAGGTTTCGTATATCAATGGAATGCAGGCAACAATGGTTTTGGGGGAATTAATAAAAACTGGATTCGGTCAGGGCAACCGTTGGGACTTTGTAAATGGCTGGAGTGATGGCGATAATCACGGCCTTTTTGCCGATGGTGATCCCGGAATTACTGCCCGTTACACACCGCGCGCCCCGTTTTTTTACATGTATTATTTTCAGAAGTTTTTTGGCGATAAAATGGTGCAATCAACCGTTTCCGGAACCAGTGCAGTTGTTTGTTACGCGTCGAAATTCTATACAGGGCCGAGCGGAATTGTGCTGGTAAATAAAGGAACAACAGAGCAGGTAGTCAACATCAGCCTGGATAATTTCAAAAAAGGAGAGCGCTATTATTATTATATTTTAACCGGCGGGGACGATAACGGTGATTTTTCGAGGAAAGTTTATGTAAACGGAAAAACCACAACACTTGCAGGCGGTGGCCCGGCTGATTATGCTACTTTGAAACCTTACGGCACAACCATCGATGGAGAAATTAAACTTACCCTTCCCAAATATTCAACGGTATATTTGCTTATTGAAAATGATACTACTCTAAATTCACAAACCATTCAATTCGATTCAATTCCACAGAAAGCTGCTGGCGATACAAGTTTTGCGGTTACAGCATCTGCAAGTTCTGGTTTGACAGTTCAGTTTGCAAGTTCGAACCAGAAAGTGGCAAAAGTTAACGGTAACAAAGTTCAAATTATCGGTGCCGGAACCTGCGATATTATTGCGTTTCAGGAAGGAGATTCAGCGTATAATGCGGCCAGTCAGGTAATTCAGAAACTAACAGTGGTAAAGGGAAATCAAGCCATTACATTTCCTGAACTGGAACCCAAAATGACGGGTGACACTGATTTTTCTGCTGGTGCCACAACAAGTTCAGGTTTGGTTTGTGCATTGACAAGTTCGAATCCAGCGGTTGCAACCATCGTAAACGGACTAATTCAGATTAAAGGAGCAGGCTCGTCAGTAATTACTGCTAAACAGCCAGGAAATGTCAGTTACAATGCGGCTTCTCATGTTTCTCAGGAACTCATTGTAACAGTAAAAACCAGTGCTGATCTAATATCCGTTGAAAACGATTTTGAAATATTTCCAAATCCGGCAAGCGATTTTATAACGGTGAAAATCAATTCAAACCATTCATCAATAGTTATTTATAATTCGGTTGGCGCGACTGTTTATTCAAATTCAAATCCCGAATCAGAATTGAAAATTCCGGTAAATCAGATTGGAGATGCTGGGGTGTATTTTGTTAGGGTAAATTCAACTGTCAGAAAATTTGTGGTGGTGAGATAGAAGGAATTCAAATAAAACTAAAAATAGTATCCCCTGACAGAAACTCACAAACCCATGCATTGGTACATAAAAATAAATAATATACCTATGCAATGGTATAATTATTTAAAATACCTGGCGTGGCATGGCGGCTGAGCAGATTGTGGCTCAAGAGATTAAAGCATTGAGTTTTGAAGTTGGATTTAAACGCAATTACTGGCGTTAAATAATTTATTTTTGCTTTTTTTACTTTTTTAAATCTGAATTCAACTTTGAAAAACCTGAAATCATCATTAATCGCCAAACTTTTGGTTCTAAGTTGCTTTCTGCTTGTAATCGGAAATCATAAAACAACAGCGCAGAGTCCTTCTTTTAAAACGTACATGAATCCGGTTATTCCGGGCGATCATCCCGATTGCACCTTAACAAAAGTGGGAAACGACTTTTATACCACAGGTTCATCGTTTAATGTCACCCCGGTGATTTATCATTCAACCGATCTTGTTCACTGGGAAGCCGTTGCCCAGCCGGTAAGTGCATCGTGGACTGGCTTTGGGGATTCGCCCGGCGGTGGTTGCTGGGGAGGCCATGTTGTTTATTACAACGGCAAATGGTGGGATTACTTTTCGAGGGCAAATACCATGTATTTTGTAAAAGCCGACGATCCAAAAGGACCGTGGAGCGCCCCGGTCAGGGTGAACAACCCATCGACTCTGCCTTATGGATTGGGCTACGACAATTCCATTTTTATCGACGACAACAACAATTGGTTTTTGGTTGTAAAAAACGGCCAGCCCAACGGTGGTATTGTTGAACTTGGAAATACGGGTCAGCCAACGGGTGTGATTTACGATTTGAAATGGTTAAATCCTTCTCCATCTTTTCCATACAGTTGGGCAGAAGGGCCTGTGATGTGGAAATATGGCGGCTACTATTACTATTCGTTTGCCCGCGATCTTTCAGGAGGACAGAAAGTAATGCGCAGCAAAACGTTAACTGCCGAACAATCTGCATGGGAAATGTTGGGCGACTTTTTTAATGAGAGTGATCCTCAAAAATCAACTTCCTTGTTTACCGGCCCTAACCATGCTTCACCCGCAGTGATGATCGATGACAGCACATCTTGGGTTATTCATCCGATTTATGCAAAAAACGACTGGAAAGGGCAGGGACGACAGGGTTTGCTGAACCAGGTCAGGTACAATGCAAACGGACGACCTGTTGCCGATTACCCGGTCAACAAATCATTTACTGCGCCTAAACTTTCCAGTAGCGGAATTCCCCGGATGGTTCCCAAATCCGATGATTTTTCATCAGCAAAACTTCATCCCGAATGGTCCTCGCTGGGTTACACCGCTTCGGGGAAATATTCGTTAACCGAACTCCCTGGATGGCTGCGGTTGACGCCTAAGTCCGTTTCAAAAGGAAACACAGTAATTAAGTATGATGGCGAGCACAACTATTCACTGATTACAAGGGTCGATTTCAATCCAAAATCAAAAGATGATCAGGCTGGGTTCAGGTTATTGCGGGGCGATGAAACAAAGTTTGTTGAACTCGTAAGCTCGCTAAATGCTGACGGGAAAAAAGTGGTGGTATTTAGCTTTGAAAACACAGTTTATGAAGCCGAAAACAAGTTTGGTGATACTTTGTGGCTTAAAATGGTCAGGATTAACCACAGCATAACCGGATATTTCAGCGACAACGGAACCTACTGGACTCAGGTCGGGCAGGCATTCAATGTTTCGGTGATTGATTCTTATTCCGATTTTTCATCTTTCACCGGAACACTACAAGGGCTTTATGTGCAGGGAACTCGCAGTGCATTTTTTGACCTGTATATTTATCGCGATGCCTACACGCCCATTTTGGCCGAGTGCCCTGCCAACCAGTCTGGAACAGCAAAAGGATCAACAGTGCTGGGTGTTGCCCCGTTGGTTTCTATCAATAATAACGATTGGGCTTTGTATGCCGGGGTTGAGTTCGGAAACGATAATTATCCGGTGAAATCATTGACTTTCGAGGCCACGGTATCATCTGTGATTAATTCAGCCAAAATAGAAGTCTGGCTCGATTCATTGGAAACAGGAACAAAAATTGCCGATTGTGCGATTTCGTCCACCGGTAGTTTAAGCACCTACAAAACTTTTACTACCGAAGTGCCCGAAATTAAAGGTAACCACGATGTTTATCTCTGGTTTAAAGGCGAAGGTTCCGGCAACCTGATGCAGTTAAAATCATTCCGGTTTACTGGAAGTTTATTAACCACAACAGCTAAAACTGAGTTGACCAATATTCAGTTCAATATCTTTCCCAATCCCGCAAACGAATGGGTTACTATTCATCTGAATCAAAATAATAGTGGGCTGTTCATCTATAATCTTCAGGGTTCCCTTGTATATTGCAACACCGAAAAGTTTTCAGAACTCCAAATCCCGGTGAGCGAAATCGGTGGGGCAGGGGTGTATTTTGTAAAAGTAAACTCAGTTGTCCGAAAACTTGTAATCAATTAGCTTTTAAGGATTTCATTGTTACGTTGATTTTTAAAAGTTCATTTTCTATTGATTCCGGTTTGAAAAAATCAGCTAAAAAGGTTAAACTTACCAGATAATACAAATCGCGTTAAAATGAACTTAAATCAATCGGGTATTTTATTACTAATCAGCTTTTTCCTTTTATTAGGAACTGAAAAATCAGTAGCTCAAAACAAATCAATACAGAAAAAAACCAAACCCAACATCATTTTCATCCTAACCGATGATCAACGATTTGATGCGCTTGGTTATGCCGGAAATAAAATTATTCAAACGCCTGAAATGGACAAGCTTGCACAGAGTGGGGTTTATTTCAGGAATGCCATTGTCACAACGCCGATTTGTTCGGCAAGCCGTGCAAGTATTTTCAGCGGATTGCATGAACGCACGCACAAATATACCTTTCAAACCGGCGATATCCGCAGTGAATACATGGCCGAATCGTATCCAAAGCTGATGAAAGAGGCAGGTTATTACACCGGTTTCTTTGGGAAATTCGGGGTGAATTTTGCAGGGAAAGAGGAACTTTTTGATGTAATTGACGATTACGACAGAAATGGCGCATTTCCTGACCGCCGTGGTTATTTTTACAGGAAAATCGGGCAGGATACGGTTCATTTAACCAGGTTCACCGGCCAGCAGGCACTCGATTTTATTGAAAGTGCACCATCGGAAAAACCGTTTTGCCTGTCGTTGAGTTTCAGCGCGCCACATGCCCACGACAACGCACCCGAACAATATTTCTGGCAGCCTGAAACCGATAAATTATACAGTAACCTCCAAATGCCCGGCCCTGAAATGGCGGATGACAAATATTTTAACGAATTGCCTTTGCCTGTTCGCGAAGGTTTTAACAGATTGCGCTGGACATGGCGTTATGATACTCCCGAAAAATACCAGCATAGCGTGAAAGGTTACTTCCGGATGATTTACGAAGTTGACAGTGAAATAGCAAAAATACGTGAAAAGCTAAAAGAAAAAGGATTGGACGAAAATACGGTCATTATTTTTATGGGCGACAATGGTTATTTTCTGGGTGAACGTCAACTGGCCGGGAAATGGCTGATGTACGACAATTCCATCCGGGTGCCGCTTATAATTAACGACCCGCGTGTAAAAAAACATCAGGATATTGATTTGATGGCGCTGAACATTGATGTACCGGCTACCATTCTCGATTTGGCGGGAGTGGAAAAACCAAAATCGTGGCACGGTAAAAGCCTGATGCCCATTGTTACCGGTGAACAGAAAAGTCTAAACCGCGATACCATTTTAATCGAACATCTTTGGGAGTTTGAAAATATTCCGCCAAGTGAAGGAGTGCGAACTGCAGAATGGAAATATTTCAGGTATGTAAATGACAAATCTGCGGAAGAATTGTATAGCCTGAAAAACGATCTGAAAGAAACCAACAATCTGGCAAATAACCCGGAGTATAAAAATGTACTTGAAAATTTTCGAAATAAAACCAACCAACTGACACAAAAATTTGCCGACCCCATTTTGAAAGCGCCCGTAGGTTTAACCGTTGAAACCATTCGCGACCCGCGTTTTACCAAAATCATCGACAGCAAACCTGAATTTAGCTGGGTAGTTCCACCGGGAGCAGCTCTTCAGAAGGCTTACCAGATTTTGGTTTCTTCGGAAAAAGAAAAAATTGAAAATAACATTGGCGATGTTTGGAACAGCGGAATTGTGCGTAACAGCCAGTCGTTCAATATTGAATTTGGCGGCGAAACGTTGAAGCAAAATACAACCTATTTCTGGAAAGTGCGCATTTTTGACGCTGACAACCGTCTTTCTGAATATTCTGATCCACAACAGTTTCAAACCGGAGTGTTCGGCGAAAAACTCACCTCGCACAACTGGTTTCAGGTGGAAAAAATCAAACCCGTTCATTTCAAAAAGAATGACGATGGCAGTTATTTTGCCGATTTTGGAAAGGATGCTTTTGGAACACTGGAAATGATTTATTCAGCGAAAAAGACAGAAACACTGACCATTCGTCTGGGCGAAAAGCTGCTGGATGGTAAAATCGACCGTAATCCGGGTGGCACAATCCGTTATTCAGAAGTAAAACTTCAGGTTGAACCGGGGAAAACAAATTACCCGCTTGAACTCGTTCCCGACCAGCGAAACACCGGCCCGGCAGCAGTTGCATTGCCCGATTCGTTTCCGGTTGTTACCCCGTTTCGTTATGTGGAGGTTGACCGGGACATTGACTTTCCTAAGTCAATGTTGAATGATTTAAATGCTGAAGACCTGACCCAAATCGCCTGGTTCAACTATTTCGACAACACAACCAGTTCATTTGCCAGTTCCGATACCATTTTAAACGCCGTTTGGGAGCTTTGTAAATATTCGCAGAAGGCCACTTCGTTTACCGGGGTTTACATCGATGGCGACCGAGAAAGGATTCCGTACGAAGCCGATGCCTATCTGAATCAGCTAAGTCATTATTCGGTTGACAATGAATACGCGATTGCCCGGAGAACGATTGAATATTTCATGGATTTCCCGACCTGGCCCACTGAGTGGCAACTGCATGTGGCGCTGATGTTTTACCAGGATTACATGTACACCGGAAACACCGGACTCATTGAAAAATATTACGAGCCGCTGAAACATAAAACGCTGATGGAACTTGAAGTTCAGGAAGGATTGATTAGCACACATTCGCCAAAACTTACAGGCGCATTTATGGCCAAACTTGGGTTTGCCGACACCACGCAGCGGGTGCGCGATATTGTGGACTGGCCGCCTGCCCAGAAAGATACAGGCTGGAAACTGCCAAAAGACTGGCCGCAGGGCGAACGCGACGGATTTGTTTTTATGCCGGTAAACACGGTAATCAACAGTTTTTATTACCAGAACATGAAAATCATGGCTGAATTTGCCCGGTTACTAAACAAACCGGAAGAGGAACTTGATTTTCAGCTTCGGGCGGCAAAAACAAAAAAAGCCATCAACGATAAACTTTTCAATAAGGCGGGTGGATATTACACCGATGGAATTGGTATCGACCACGGTTCGGTTCATGCGAACATGATGCCCCTGGCATTTGGGATTGTGCCCGATGAATACAGAAAAGGTGTGGCTGCCTACCTCAAAACCCGCGGAATGGGATGCAGTGTTTACGGCGCCCAGTTTTTAATGGAAGCGGTTTACAACGGCGGCGATGCTGATTATGCGCTCGAACTGATGACCGCCACCCATGACCGGAGTTGGTACAACATGATTAAAGAGGGCTCAACCATTTCGATGGAAGCGTGGGAAATGCGCTACAAACCCAATTCCGACTGGAACCACGCGTGGGGCGCGGCTCCGGCCAATATCATTCCCCGTTATTTGTGGGGAATTCAGCCTGAAAAACCCGGTTTTGAGGTGGTTTCAATTCGTCCGCAAATGAGCAGTTTAAAACACAGTTCGATAAAAATGCCGACCATTCGAGGCGAAATTAAAGGAGAGTACAAGCGGGTAAACAACCGGCTCACTCAATACAAAATTGAATTGCCCGCCAACATGGTTGGTGAATTCAATGCCGGATTTTCTGCTGAAGATGTGGTAACTGTGAACGGTAAACCTGTAAATCTTTCATTTGGTTCAGTTCGATTGGAACCGGGCGTGAATCAGATTGAGGTTCGGGTAAATTCGTTTTAAGGAAAGAAAAAATGAATCCGAATAATAAGCGTGAATTTATTACACATAAATAGTGGTTAAAGATAAATGAACGAACAAAAAAATATGATCATCTATAAAACAGTCGATGGCAAAATATCGATAGCGCTTTTTGCAAAAGATGGCATGGTTTGGATGAATCAAAATCAACTTGCTGAACTTTTTGACACCTCGGTGCCAAAT
>Ga0100401_1000951_pt1 | contig 23877 bp, 22 predicted proteins | sample CryGeymeta201525_FD_80421 | JGI IMG/M metagenome (GOLD analysis project Ga0100401, IMG submission 80421) | Groundwater microbial communities from Crystal Geyser aquifers in Utah, USA - Crystal Geyser metaG 2015-25 | ecosystem: Environmental > Aquatic > Deep subsurface > Groundwater | place: USA... | reverse complement strand
CGCGAAGACGCTAAGGGCGGAGAGGCTGGGGATGTGGCGGGGGATGTGGCTGGGGATGTGGCTGGGGATGTGGCTGGGGATGTGGCTGGGGATGTGGCTGGGGATGTGGCTGGGGATGTGGCTGGGGATGTGTGGCGCGACGGCGTCGCGCGGTCCGGTCTGTGGCTGGGGTTGTGGTAAAGGGCTTGTAAGGCCCGTCTGCATGTTGGGTTGGGCTATTTGTCGCGGGTGTGGAAACCCATTTCGCGGGTGCTTGGTTTGGGGGCGGTGATGAGCTGTTTGATGGCATCGAAGACGAGTTGGAAGTGCTGGTCGTGCTCGGCGTACTTTTTTCGAGGGACTCGATCTTTTCGGCAAGCAGGGCGTTGGAATCCATCAGACGGCGAAGCTGTACGAAGGTCCGCATGATGGCGATGTTGACCTCGACGGCGCGGGGCGAGCGGAGGACGCTGGAAAGCATGGCGACGCCTTGCTCGGTGAAGGCGTAGGGGAGGTATTTTCGATGCTGTCCACGCTTTAAGGTCACAGATTGTGACCTTAAAGATGACTCCGCAGATCTTGAGGTCACAGATTGTGACTTCAAGTTGGGGTCCGTCTCGTCTAGGGTCACAGATTGTGATCTTAAAGAATCCATTTCATCCTCAGTGACTTGGAACATGAAATCCGAGGGGAAACGATCGATGTTCCGCTGGACTGCCTGATTCAAGACTTTGGTGGCTACGCCGTAGAGTTCTGCGAGGTCGGAATCGAGGAGGACTTTTTCGTGACGGAGGACGGTGACGAGGGGGGCGATTTTTTCCGGGATGAGGGCGGCGGGGATGGGTTTGGCGACCTTTTTCTTCGGAGTGGATTTCCGCTTTGTGGGAGATTTCTTTTTCGCGGGCATGGCGGGCATGGCGGGCATGGCGGGCATGGCGGGCATGGCGGGCATGGCGGGCATGGCGGGCATGGCGGTGGCGTCGAAGACGGAGAGGTTGAGGTCGTTGACGACTTCGGTGATCTGGGGGCCGAAGAGTTGGGCGGCTTTTTCGGGGGCGTTGAAGTGGTCGAGCGGGGGCTGGAAGAGATCATCGACGGCGACTTTGCCATTGGCGAGTCCGCGGGCCTTGAGCATGGAAAGGAGTTCGGCTTTTCCGGGAGCGTCGGTGTCCTTAAGGCCGGGTGCGAGGTCTTGGAAGTTTTCGTGAGCGAGACGGTCGAACTCTTTCATCATGAGTTCATTGGTTTCCTTGTTCGTCCACTGGCGCTCGAAGGCTGCGGGATCGTATTCCTCGCCGTCGGCTTCGAAGGGATCGGAGAGGAGTTCGGTGATGCCCTCGGCGAACTTGTAGGGAACCAGGTGGCCGTCGGCGAAGGCTTGCTCGATCGGGTGGGAGAAATGACTAGAAAGTCATGTCTGAATCATTTGTTGGGAGGAAGGGGGGGGCCTTGGAGAGGTTGCAAAGTCTTTGTCTTGTGGCTGAGTCTGGCGGGATCATGGCGGCGGCGAAGGGTGACCCAAATCGGCAGAGTCTTTTCAGTCGGCAGATCAAGGAGTTGGAAGGAGCGCTGAAGTTGGAACTTCTGGATCGCACGACGGTGCCCTTTCGCTTGTCGGCGGATGGTTTGAAGTTAGAGGCGCTTACTCGGGAGTATCTTGAGGGAATGGGGCGAGTCCTTGATGGTGTGGCGGGCCGGATTCCGAGGGTGTCGATCGGAGCGGGCGAGAGTATCATTCAGTGGCTGGTGCTCCCTTTGCTCGCCAACTCGATCAAGGATGGAGGGTTGACGCTGCGTTTTCAAAATCTGACGTCGCGGGATACGGTGGATGCTATTCGGAGTCGGCGGATCGAGATCGGAGTGGTTCCGTCTGAGGATGCGGCCCATGACCTCAAATCCGAACGTCTTGCAACCTATGGGGTGATTGCGGTGGGGAAGCGTGGCGTCTTGAAGAAAAAATCGACAATCCGATGGGCTGATCTCAGCGGGCAGGTTCTCGCTGTGCCGGAGGGGAGAGGGAGATTGCGTCGGCGGATCGACGCGCTGTGTGAGGAGACGCCGAGCGGGCCGAAGGTTGTATTGGAATGCACGTCGCTTCCTCAAATCATCGAGGCTTGTGGGGAAAGCGAAGTGGTCGGCTTGTTGCCTGAGGTGGCAAAGCCTGCGGTGAAGAAGGCGGGATTGGAGCTTTGTCAGATTAAGGAGCTGAGTGATTTGAAGATCGATCTGACGCTGATCTGGCATCCGGTGGTCATTTCCGAGAGGGCGGAAGTTGAGATGGTCGTGAGGCGCTTGCGGGGAGCGTGAGAGACTTTTTTTGGCTGGTGCCGAGGTGGAGGCTGGTCAAGGGGCGGGTTTGGGATTCAGGGTTTTGGGGTTGTGGCATGGCGCATTGATGAGCAGGTGGTTCGTGGGGAGATGGATTTTCGCGAGCGCGGGACGGTGACGGGGCGGATTTGGTTTGCGGGGCGGGAGGCGCCGGTGGTGTTGGATTTGCAGGGGTATCCAGCGCGGGATCTGGCGGGGCATGTGTTGACGTTTGCGAATCCGAAGCCGTCGGGTGCGCTGCGGGATGGCTTTGCGCAGCGGCAACGGGGGGCGGCGGGGGATATGACGGCGTCGCGGAAGGTCAAGATTCCCGACATTCCGATGGAGGAGGTGGGCGAGTATTACCGGAGAAAGGAGCCTTTTCCGCGGCACTGGGGAAATACGCTCTATCTGGAATGGTATAGCGAACTCAACGGGCGGGTGGTGATCGAGGCGGCGGACTTCGAGCTGGAAGTGAGTGCGGCGGCGAGCTGGTCGATGACGGAGGGGGAAGAGGAGGCGCTGCGGTCAGAGAATGCGAATGCGATGTTCAGCACTTTGGCTGATGCGCCGTTGGAGGCGGAGTTTAATGATGCCGATGATATCGATGATGAGGACGAGCCGCAGAGTGCGCTGGAGGCGGCGGCGGATGCGGAGGCGGCGCGGATGGATCTCCTGCTTGATCGGGTGACGGCGAGATTGGAGCGGGAGGGGGCGGAGAGCTTTGAGAAAGTGCTGATGGAGGAGCGCGCGCGGATGAAGCGGGAAAGCGGGAAGCCGGAGGTGGTGGTGACGCCGGAGATGGAGGAGGAGCGGAGGAGGTGGATCGACGAGCTGAATGCGGGCTGCGAGGAGGCGATGCAGGAACTGGAGGCGGAGAAGTGGAAGGATGAGGGTGAGGGGTTTGGGAGGCCGCAGCATCCTTTGGTGAGTCGTGCGCTGGATCTTGCGGTCAAAATTTTCAAGGATGCGGAGGCGTGGTTGCCTGAGGAGGTGCAGCCGGAACATCCGCTGTTAGAGATCGTGAATTCGGCGTCGGGGGCGAGCGGGAAGCTTGGTGGGGCGCTGGATGAGGACGATGAGTGGCCGCCGGATAAGCTCTTCGCGGGCGATGTGCTGGTGAGGCTGAAGAAGGCGCGTGGCTACTATCGGGATGCGCTGAGCGGGCTGGATTCGGCGGACGAGGAGGGGCTGGCGACCCCGGAATGGCGGCTGGAGATGCGCCATGAGCTGGGGGAGATGCTGGAGGCAGTGAACGAGCTGATCCGGGAGGTGCGGGAGAATTTGGGCGAGGGAGAGTGAGTTTTGAAGAGGGGCTTTTTTTGGGGGAGGTGGCTTAGGAGGCATTGCTGGGGGATTCAAGGCTGATCTTGGTTCGGGCTGCTGGGGTTCATGACCGGGACGGTCATGCCACTGGTGGGTTTGGCGATGAGGCTGGAAGCCTCAGCCACGATGGCGATTTCCCGGGTTGCCCAATTGGGAAGTCGGTCCTAGGCTCCGCGCCCCGCTACGGACCATGAAACCTGTCACCATTTACGATACGACTCTGCGCGACGGAACGCAGGGCGAAGGATTCCAGCTTTCGATGCTCGACAAGCTGCGGATCGCCAAGCGTCTCGATGAGTTTGGTGTGGACTACATTGAAGGTGGTTGGCCGGGCTCGAATCCGAAGGATGTGGAGTTCTTCCAGGAGGCAAAAAAGCTCGATCTGAAGGTGGCGAAGCTGGCGGCATTTGGCTCGACTCGTCGGGCGGACATGAAGGTCGAGGACGATCCGCAGGTGCGGCTTTTGATTGAGGCGGAGACGCCGGTGGTGACGATTTTTGGCAAGAGCTGGGAGCTGCATGTCACGGAAGTGCTGCGGACGACGGCGGAGGAAAACCAAGCGATGATCCGCGATACGGTGGCGTATCTGGTGAGCCAGGGGCGCGAGGTGGTTTATGATGCGGAGCACTTTTTTGATGGCTACAAGGATTCGCCGGAGCATGCGATCGCGACGCTGAAGGCAGCGGCCGACGGTGGTGCGGCGGTGCTGGTGCTTTGCGATACGAACGGCGGCACGCTGCCATCGGAGGTGATGCAGATTTCGATGGCGGTGAAGGAAGCAATTCCGGCTACGCCGTTCGGGATTCATACGCACAACGATTGCGAACTCGGCGTGGCGAATGCGATCGCGGCGGTGAAAGCCGGTGGTGTGCAGGTGCAGGGGACGATCAATGGTTACGGTGAGCGGACGGGGAACTGCAACCTGACTTCGGTGATCCCGATTCTTCAGCTGAAGATGGGGATCAAGGTAGTGGAGGATCTGTCGGGGCTTCAGTCGCTTTCGTTTTTCGTCGATGACGTTTCTAACAACCCGAACTTTGCGCGTGCTCCTTTCATCGGAAGGACAGCCTTTGCGCACAAGGGCGGGATGCATGTGAATGCGGTGCAGAAGCTGGCACGGAGCTATGAGCACATCGTGCCTGAACTGGTGGGGAATACCCAGCAGATCCTTGTTTCGGAACTGAGCGGCCAGTCGAATATTTTGATCAAGGCGGAGCAGCTCGGGATGCCCCTCGACAAGGGTTCAGAGGAAGCAAAGAACGTACTGGGCCGGGTGAAGGAGTTAGAGAACGAAGGGTATTCGTTTGAGGCGGCGGGTGGTTCGCTGGAGTTGCTGATTCGGAAAGAGCTTGGGCGCTATCAGAAGCCTTTTGAGCTGAAGGAATTTCACACCTCGTACCGACTTTACCGCGATGGGCATCAGCCGGTGTGCGAGGCGACGGTCAAGGTGCATGTGGGTGAGGAGAGTCACTACACAATTGCCGAAGGTCGCGGGGTGGTGAACGCGCTCGACAAGGCGCTGCGGAAGGCGCTTTTGCCGTTCTATCCAGAGATCGAAGAGGTGGCGCTGAGTGACTACAAGGTGCGGATCGTTGATGGCCACGATGCGACGGCGGCGAAGACGCGGGTGCTCGTGGTGTCCAGCAACGGTGAGAAGAGCTGGGGGACGATCGGCGTTTCCGAGAACATCATTGAGGCCTCGTGGATTGCGATCGTCGATAGTCTTGATCTGTTCTTGCAGCGGAAGAGATAAGCGGAGTCCTGCTGGGGTCGAAGGGACTGTCAAGGGCCGTCGGTCTGTGTGAATGCGGGACTACAAACGCCTGAGAACCGGCATGAGTCCTCACTTCGCGTTGCGGTAAATCGGTCTGAAAGGCTTCTGCACTTCGCTGGCGACGTCTTTTAGAAGGGTGGAGACGCTGATTTCGAGTTGGGGGTCACGCCCTGAAACGAGTTGATCGGGGGTGGCCCAGACGGTGATGTCGGGTTCGGCACCGTTCATTTCCATGTCCTCACCGGTATCAGGAAGGAACCAGCCGCGGAAGGGAACGCGGAGCGTGCCGGCATCGAGGATGCGGTCCTTGCCGGCGGAGATGACGCCACCGGCAGTCTGCACGCCGACGACTTTTCCGCGACCGAGCGTCTTGATGGCGTGGGCGAAGATCTCGGCGTTTGAGTAGGAGTTCTGGTTGCAGAGGACGATGAGAGGTTTGTGCCATGAGGCGTAAACCTTGCGGTCTTGGGGGTAGCCGGGGCCGCCGTCGCGGGGAATGGTGACGGCGTGCCGTGGTTGGCAGAGCACGGTGAGAAGGTGGTCGGTGATCATGCCTCCGCCGTTGTCGCGGATGTCGATGATAAGACCATCCTTGCCATGGCCAGCGGCGTAGATCTCGCGCTCGAATTGCTCGAACTCATCCCAGAACATGCGGGCGATGTGGACATAGCCGAGTTTTCCGTTAGAGAGCTTTTCGACGCGCTCGCGGTTGTCGACGACGAGCTCGGCTTCTGCCAGTTCGGTGGCTTTTTCGTAAGAGATCGGTTCGAGTTCGTGAGTGTGTTCATTTCCATCGGCATCGCGAACGGTGAGGTCGATGCGACGGTCCATGCGACCGTTCATGAAACGGTGCAAGGGAGTGGAGCCGTCGACGCGGCGGCCATTCACACGGACGATGATATCGCCGGGTTGGACGGGTGGGCTGCAGTTGGCGGCGGGGCTGTCGGCGATGACGTCCCCGACGAAGAGTGGGTCGCCGGCACCTTTACGACCGAAGCGGATGCCGAGGTGTCGGGTGGTTTGAAATTCGGATCCTTCGTTTTCCCAGGCTTGCGGCCACTCGTTGGATTGGAACGTGAGGTGGGAGGCATTGAGTTCGCCGAGCAGCATGGCGACGACGCGGTCGAAGGTGCGGGAGTCGGGGGCGTTGGCGGCGGACTCCTCGTATTTGGCGAGCATCTTGTCCCAGTTCAGGCCGTTCATCGACGCGTCGTAAAAACGGTCGCGCAAGGTGCGCCAGACGATGCGGAAACAGAGGCGCTGGTGGGCGACCCGATCGCGCACCATGCGGGTGGAGATGCTGTATTTGCTGAGTTTTCCCTTTTTGAGAATCGCGGGACTGCGGTCGACGAGCCAGAGTAGGGAGCCATCAGACTCCATCCTGATAGGCAGGCCGCGATTGCTGGAAATGTCTTCCATTTTTGCAGTGGAGCGTGCGTCGATGCTGTAGAGCGTGTCGTTGGTGCTGTTCTTTGATTGAAAAACGATGGAGTCGGAGTCCGCCGACCAGATCACGCGCTCGGGCTCAATGCCGCGGGTGTTGAGGCGGATGATGCGCTCGCTCAAGCCATTGAAGTCGATGCGCAGGCGCTTGGTCTTCTTGGGTTTTGGAGTGGTCTGGATAGGGGCGTCGGGTTCGTCGCGCGCTTCCGCGTTGGCAAGCTCTTCGTCCGGTTCTGCAGCGCTCGGTTCGTGAGGATCGGAGGGGTCTTCGGAGTCCGTGTTATTGTCGGCCTCCTGCTGGTAGTAGGGGTCATCGCGCATGATGGCCTCGGCTTCGAGTTGGCGGCGGGTGCGGGTGCTACGGACAGCTTCATCGAGGCGAAGATCGACGTAAAACAGGCCCATCTCGTTGTTCAGGCGACGGCCGGTGAAGGCGATCTTGCGGCCATCTGGAGACCAGCGGGGCGAACCTTCGAAGTCGGGATGGCGCGAGATGTTGAAGGGTTCGAGCGAGCCATCGATGGGCATGACGTAGATGTCGCGGTTGAAGTTCTGGTCCTGGGCGGCAAAGACGATCCACTGTCCATCGGGCGACCAATCGAAGGTCGGGGCGTCCCAGCATTTGAAGAGCACCTGTGGGTTCTTGCCGTTGATATCCGCGATGGTGAGGTTACCGCTGCCGGCGATCCATGCGAGGTGGGTGCCCTTCGGGCTGATCGAGAAGCGGCGTTTGCTTTCAGGTCCGAAGGTGATCTGCTCGGACTCGAACGACCCCGTGCGCCACCAGAAATCGTTGGGGTCCTTGCGGGAGATCCGCCAGATGTTGGATTCGATGCCATCGTCGAAGCAGTAGTAAACGTATTTACCGTCGGGCGAGAAGGAGGGGTCGTCTTCGATGCCGTCGGTTTGAGTGATGCGGTTCGGTTCGCGAAGGACAGTGTCCATGGCCCAGAGCTCGCCTTCTGCCTTGAAGACGATTTCAAGTTTGCTGGGAGAGAAGTCGGCGTCGAGGGTGCCGGTGATATTTCGGACTTCGGTGTTGGTATCGGGAAGGTCTTCGGCCTGCCAGATATTGAGTTTTTCCGGCTTGGCATCCTTTCCCGGGAAGTAGCGCCAGAGGTCGAAGCCACGGCGGAAGACGATGGTCGATCCATCTTGGGACAGAGCGGGAAGCATGACGCCATCATCAGTGAAGTCGGTCAGCTTTCGGTCGTCGCTTCCATCGAGCTTGCGCGTCCAGAGGTTGAAGCAGCCATCGCGTTCGGAGACGTAGTAGAAGCCCTGTGAATCCGGCCATGGCATCGGTGAACGGGCTTCGTTCTTCTCCTTGATGAGTGAGGTGAAGGTCTTGCTGCTAGGTTCGTAAGACCAGATCGAGGAAGCGCGGGGCCCTTGGTAGCCTTTGCGGTAAAGCTGCTCACCCTCGCGGCAGAAGATGATTTTCGAGCCATCGGGCGACCACATGGACGAGTTGCCTTTTTCGTCGAAGACGTAGGTCTCGGGAGCCTCACGGCGGAGGTTGATCTGGATGAGGCGGTAGGGTCGGAAGCCGGGTTCGTCGCGCAGGCCGCGGAGGATGGCGGTATTGCCGTCGGGCGTGATGCACTCGAGGGTGCCGCCTTCCGAGTGGAAGCTGTGCTGGGTGGCGGGGCCTCCATCGGCGGGCATCGAGAAAAGCTGAAGGGCTCCGGCGCGGGTCGAGCAGAAGTAAATCGTTTTGCCGTCCGGCGAGAACTGCGGGTAGCTGTCACGTGCCGGGTGGGCAGTGATGCGGGTGGCGCGTCCACCTTCGGATGAGGCGGACCAGAGGTCATCGCGCCATTCGAAGGCGATGGTTTTGCCGTCGGGCGAGAGGCAGGGCCAGCTCGCCATCTGGATTTTTCCGGCACCTTCTGGCACGACGATTTTCTCGGGAGCTGCGTGGAGCAGACCGGGAATGATGAGGATGACGAGGTGGCGAAGAGAAACGAACCGCATACGGATGAACGGAGCTGTTACGCTGGGACAGCAGAGCTTCTTTCGGAGTTAGTTAACCAAAGCTAAGTAACTTGGCAAGCTGCCACTTTGCGCCTCAAGCAGGAACAGGGCCAGAAGGGGCTGGTCGGTCAATTGGGCAGGTCTGATTGTTTGGAATCAGGCTTTTAGAAGATCTGGGAACGCTGGCGTGCTTCGATTTCGAGGAAGGAGTCGAGGTAGCCGAAGTGGAGCATTTCGAAAACGTACTGCCACATGAAGGGCTGGTGGCCACCGAGTTTCTGATACTGGAGGGTGTGGACCAGTTCGCCAAGTCGGGTTAAAGGCAAGTGTGCCGATTTCAGATGGCGAGCAATTGGGCCGGAGTAGTGGATTTACTTCACGAAGCCAGACGTCGCTTTTCCTCGGCGATCTTAGTATTGCTTGGACGTGGTCGTTGGAGGCGTTCTTGGTCGGCTTTGGTGATGTTCTCTTCAGTCGGGTGGACGAGGGCAGGGACAGGCGGGCTGAATCGTGTGAGTGAAGCCGCCCGCAAGGATAGAAATTAAAGTTCACGCCATTGCTGGCGCGAGGGCATCGGCCAAAATTTTCGCGGAAAGTGAGCGCATGGAAGCCGCAGGCGGCGGCTTATGAGGGAGCGAGTTCGTCCTTGATGAGGGCGACTCCGTAGTCGCGATTCATGCGGGCGATGTGATCGACGCTGATTTCCTTCGGGCAGGCGGCTTCACACTCATAGTGGTTGGTGCAGCCACCGAAGCCTTCTTCGTCCATCTGGCGAACCATTGAGAGCACGCGGATTTCGCGTTCGGGCTGGCCTTGGGGAAGGTGGCCGAGGTGGGAAACCTTGGCGGCGGTGAAAAGCATGGCGCTGGCATTGGGGCAGGCGGCAACACAGGCGCCGCAGCCGATACAAGCGGCGGCGGAAAAGGCGATGTCGGCCTCTTCCTTGCCGATGGGCGCGGCGTGCGCATCAGGGGCACCGCCGGTGCGGACAGAGATGAAGCCACCCGCCTGCTGGATGCGGTCCAGCGAAGTGCGGTCGGTGACGAGATCCTTGATGACCGGGAAAGCGCGTGAGCGGAAAGGCTCGATCCAAATGGTGTCGCCATCGCGGAACTTGCGCATGTGGACCTGACAGGTTGTGATGCCGCGGTCCTTGCTGTGAGGGATACCGTTGATGGTCAGTGAGCAAGTGCCGCAGATGCCTTCCCGGCAATCGTGGTCGAAGTGAATGGGCTCGGTGCCTTTTTCGACGAGGCGTTCGTTGACGATGTCGAGCATTTCGAGAAATGAGGCTTCTTCGGGGATGCCGGGGGCCTCGTAGGTTTCGATCTTGCCGCGATCATTGGCATGGGCCTGGCGCCAGACTTTGAGGGTGAGATTCAGATTAGACATGAAGCTTCGCTAAGTTGCTTCGGAATCTAGGGAAGAAGTCCGTTACCGCTAGGAAAAATCGGTCATTTCGTAGGATTGGGTGCGTTTGTGGCAATTCCCGCGCATCGTTAAGGGAGCCGATGGACACCCGAACTCCCTTCACACCCCGGGGAAATTCCTTCAGCGCGCCGGTTGGGAGAGATCTGCATCCGTCAGGAAAGGATCACTGAACCTTGGATCGGTGGTGGAGTTGCCGACCGGAGTGTTGTCTTGTCCGATGATCTGAGGTGTCAGCAGGTGGGCAGGGAGGCTGGGATTCGCGAAGTTGTAGCTGGTGATATCGAGCAGGTCGGCGGGGCTGGAGAGAGCTGATTGATTATCGAGGCTTTTGGCTCGGAAGAACATGCTTGGTGAGCTGCCGGGCATGCCAAGAAAAACGTCGAGCGATGAATTGGCGACGCGGACCGAACCCATCGAAGTCCACTTGCCAGCAAGGCTGGTGGCATACTCGACGTCCCAGGCGCGGTTCCCGGTATCGGCGATGCTGAGGGTGAGTCCATCCGTCGATGAGGCCACGAGCTCGGTGGACTCGGCTGCGGTGATGCGGGCGGTGAGAATGAGGACGATCACAAGCGGAGCGTTCATGGAGCGATGAAAGAGTGCTTTCTTCCGGCTTGGGAATGCTTTTTACCCCGCGTTAACGTTCGGACCCGAGGTTTTACAATGGCTTAACAAAGTCGCGTGCTTGCGCGGTGGATTGGGATGGTTAGTATCAGGGGTGCTTCTGAAAGTCCTGATCATATCCGTCCTGTCACTGAACTCGCTTGTCGCCGAAGTGAAGGAGGAGCGGGTCGAATACGCTGGAGTGGCGTTTCGCGTTGTTAGATTGGACCCGGCACAGGTCGAGGTGGTTTGGAAGGTGGGCGACGGGAAACTCTTGATGGGGATATCTCGCAGATGGCAGTGAATCCGGAGGGGAAGGTGAATAGCAATCGCTTCGCGGCGATGTTCGTGGTAGTGGGGTGAGGCTTTGTCAGCCCCGAGGGTTGGTGGCTTGGACCGGTCGGGTTGGTTTTGCCCTGCTGGGTGCACGCCGGGCTCGCCCGGTGGCTGCAAGCCGACCGCTCCTTGAGGGAGGGATCCGCCTTATGGAAGGTCGCTGGGTGGCAGGACGCCGATGTAATCTTGCTCAAAGGGCTCTGCGATGGAATCCTGGGGTCCTGAAGGATCCTCGGCGAGATTCAGGGGACGAAACTGGGTGGAGTGGCTATCGACCTGGAACTGGAGGGTCATCAGGTCACGGTTCGTTTCGCTGATCTGATCGCGCAGGTAGCGGTTCTGGCTGACGAGCTCGGCGAGCAGGCGCTGCATGTCGGTGCTGCTGCCAGAGATCGCTTGTGGCTCGGGAGTTCTCGCGCTCGGCATCGATGAGATCGCGGCCTCGTTGTTGGCGAGCGTCTGGGCGAGCGAATCGTTCTGGCGTTTGAGTTCCTCGACGATAGTCCGGGCGTCCCTTTGGTTGCTGACGAGTCGTGCAGGACCCGTGGACATGGACGGCATGCCGTTCGCGCGTGTCATGCCGGCAAAGGCGACCATGGTGTTCACCGAGTAGTAATGAGAGGCGGCGGCACCCGCCATGATGGCGAGGGCGATCCCGGAAACGATGGGCAGGGTGAGTGCGGATTTCATGGCTGGCTGATGGGTGATGCTTTGGGAGCGGGAGCCGGAAGGGAAGTGAGAAGTTCGTCGAGACGCTTGGCGGCGGCGTTGAGGCGGTCGGAGTTGGCGTCGAGGCTCATGATCGAGTCGGCGAGCACGGCGCCAATGGTGTCCTTTTGTGCGTAGCCATCTGCGGCTTTGTAGCCGGGTTCGTGGAGCCCGAGGACTTCGTCGCCATCGGCATCCGGCACGAGGACGTGCGGGCGGATGGAGAGAATCACGCTGCTGCCGCTGGCGAGTTGGACTTTTTTGGAAAAAGGCGGGGCGTTGTTGGGGTGGACGAGCTTCCATCCGCTTGGCGGAGAGCTGAGAGGTTTGGCCGGAAAGGGGGCGAGCAGCTTGATTTTGGAGGCGTCGACATGGGCATTCGAGGCCCCGGCTTCAACTTCCACGCCGACGCCACGGATTTCCTTGGGGCTTGGGCGTTCTTCTTTATCGAGCAGGGCGTCGGTCGGTGGATTTCCGGTGACGAGCACCGGCTCTTCCAGTTCTTCACTGATGGGAGATGGCTCGAGATTGACGGTCACAGAGGGTCCACTCACAGCCGTAGCGGCTTCCGCTTCGAGCAGTGCGGAGAGAACGGGGTCACGCTCAGAATCCTTGGGCGCGATGTCTTGAGCAAACGCCAAGGATGTGAGTGCGAGCAATGGAACGGGAAGTTTCATGGGGTCTCGATCTCGATGGATTCGGTGGTCTTGAGGGTGGCTTCCTGGGCGGCACCGATGCCTTGATTTTCGGGCAGGGTCGGGCTGTCGGCCCGGAGGGCTTTCTCTGGGATGGAGGAGACGATCAGCTCGTCCCATTCGGAAATCAGGGTGACGGCTTCTTCTCGCAGCGAGCGCGATTTTTCCTGGTAGGAGCCGATGCGATCGAGGAGCGAACGGGCTTGGGTGACGTCTTCCTGAGTCCAGCGGATCGCGCCACTCTGGTAAAGGACGGGGACATCGAGGATGACGCGGCCGAGGTCGTCGCCCTCAACGCTCTGGGCACCAAGGACATGTTGGATGCGCAGGTTGGTTTCCTCGAAGGAGCTGCCTTTTCCGCTGAGGTTCTGAGGTTCGCTGGCGCGGACTCCTGGAGCCTGGTCGTTTGCTCCGGCTGGGTCACCTGTCTTCGCGGCATCGGAAGGGGCGCTCAGAGACTTATTCGCTGGAGTAGGGCTTCGGAGGTCGGAGGAATGGGTCGGAAGGATCCCGCCATTGGCATCGGTGACGATGACCGGCTTGTTGATGTAGAGAAAGCAGAAGACGCCGGCCATCAGGGTGCTCACCGCGAGAAGCCATGGATAAGCGCGCTGGGTTGGGCAAGTGGTGCGGCGTTGGTTCGCATTGGAGGCTCCGAGTTCAAGCAAGCGACCGGCCGCAAGCTCCGGCTTTTCGGAGCGCGGAGCAGGCAGGGACTCAGGGCTTGTGGGCAAGGGGCGCATGGAAATCAGGGGGCGACGGGAGGCACCTCACTCGGTTCGACGGAAACCGCTTTGGGTGGTGGTGCAAGTTGGGCGTTGGTGATCACGATTTGATCCGAGACGCCGGGGAAAGTGGTGATGGTCAAGGTGTCCTGAGTCAGTCGCAGCTGGCGGAAGACGCCGGACTGTTCGGAGGTTGCCTGGACGCCGGGGACGACTTCGAGCGCCCCACCGACGGTCTTTTGTCGGCCGATGCCATCGGAGCGGTAGATGATGTAGTCGCTGGCGCTATCGGAGTCTCCGCTCGTTGAAATGCGGACGCTGATTCCATCGGTGTAGGCGCTCAAACGGAGGGGTTTGATGGCGACGGGAAGGACTTGGCCGGAGGTGATTTTGAGCCGGGATTTGATGATGAAGTCTCCGATATGGCGAAACTCCCCCGCACTGGCAACGAGCGTGCCAGCGATGATCAGCAGGGTGGTGGTCGCGATCTTCTTCATTCTCCTACATCCCAGAGTGAGTCTTTTGGACTGCCCGACGGGTCGTAAGTTGAGCCGGAGCTGTCTTTGACGACGGGGGGAGAGACATTGACGTTGATGGAGCGCATGGTGTCATCGAGGCCTTTGACTTTCGGGAAAGTGCCTGAATTCATTGGCAGATAGGGCAGCAGTTTCGCCTCAGAGAGCGAGCTGAGCGGCGCGGTCGGATTGTCCGCCAGATAGGTGCGTTGGGCGACGTAGACACTGCGAAGCGTCTCGGAGGCGTCCCGGCCCTTGGTCCATGTGGAGATGGCACCTCCACCGAAGGAAGTCATGGCGACGAGTGCGATCAGCATCATGATCACCAGTGACATTTCGAGAAGGGTGAAGCCGCCTTCAAGTTTGGGCTTGGTCGGAGATGAGGCATTCATGGATCACATGTGGAAGGATATTAAGATCAGGCTAGCTTGGAAAGTCGGAAATATTGAAGATCACCCCTTAAGAATCTCGATGGATTCCCAGAAGTTCTTCTGAAATTCGGGGCTCGACCACAGAGCGCGCAGCATATTGGTGACGATGAAAAATAGGATTCCAGCGACGACGACCCAGACGAGCCACCAGGTCACGGATTTGTCTTTTGGGGCGATGAGATGAATGTGCCAGCCTTTCCGGTCGACGATTCGCGTAGTGAACATCTGATTGTGTTCCTTGAATTGAGCGATCAAGGCGTCAGCGGAGTCCGAACTGCGGGCGATGTAGCGGTGCTTGTATTTCCTGCCCGGAGCTTCGGGCAGATCCTCTGCGCGGATGCCTCCGGGCACGACTTCAGGAGGTCGCAGCGAGTAGACATGGATTTCATGCACAAATTTTTCGCGCAGCCAGCGGTCGAATCGAGTAAGTTGCATGAGTGTCCTAGAGTTTGAATTCTCGCTTAGACTCCGCTGTTCATCATCTTCGGGCCCATGAGGAAGATCGGCAGGAAGGTGCCGATGAAGACGGCCGCAATGAGCATCACGGCAATAATGAGAACGATGAAGTTCACCACGGCGGTGAAGGTTCCCATATAAATTTCGGCGTCTTCCTCATACATTTGGGAAAGCATTTCGAGCTGGTTGTCGAGCGATGCGGATTTTTCCCCGATGGAGAGCATGTGGACCACCTGGCTGTCGACCGAGGTGTACTTGGCGAAGGCGGTCGAGAGCGGAACGCCGGAGTTCTCGTACTTGTCGGCGGCATCACGAAGCTCCTTGTAGAAGGGGGTTCCTTTGACGCTGTTGGCAGAAACGCGGATGGACTTCGCAAGGTTGATGCCATTGCCGTGAAGCAGCTTGATGGTGCCAAGAAAGGTCATCTGGCGAAGGCTCATGACGAGATTGCGCAGGAGACGCCACTTCGACATGCCAAGACCGAGGAGCGTGTTTTGGATGCTGTTGGAGCGCCAGATGGCAATAATGAGGCCGATGACGGCGAGAACGACGATCCACCAAATCTGCTGGGTGGCGTGAGACACAGCGAAGGATATGGCCGTGAGGCCGTCGGGCTTTTGATTGACCCCGTTGAGCATTTCTTCGACCTGCGGCACGATTTTGACCTGAGAGACGATGAAGGCACCGCTAAGGATGGTGATCACCACGGCAGGCATCGTGGTAGCCTTCTTAAGGGCTTTGTTGAAATACAACTCGCTAGTGAAACGTGCGGCGAGCGATTTGAAGGCCTCATCCATTTTGCCGGCGTCGGCACCAGCTTGGATGAGACCGATGATCATGTCATTGAAGCGGCCGGTTCGTCTGAATGACTCGTGGACACTGATACCCGCGTTGATGTCTTCACGAATTTGTTCAAGGGCGTCGGCCATGACCTTGTTGGGGAGTCCTTGTCCGAAGTATTTCAGCGCATCAGCTGTATTGATCTGGGCTCGAAGCATCGAGCTGAGTCCGCGGAAAAGGGTGACCAGTTCCTTCTTGGTGAAAGGTTTGGGTCCGGATTTTCTACCAAAAGAAATTTCTTTGGACATGCCGCCCTTCTTCTTGGCGGCAGGTGTCTTGGCCCTGCTGAGTGCGGTGGCGGCGGCGCTATTCATCGGAGTAGGTCATGTCGATTACTTTGGAGACGGCAGCTAGGTCGGTCTTTCCTTCTTTGAGAAGACGCAGCCCGCTCTTGCGGAGATTGGGGAGGATTCCCTCTTCCTGGATTTTTACCTCCAGTTCGTAGGGGGAGATTTCGCCCTTGGAAAGTTGGTCGGAGACCTTTGGGCTGATCGGAATGATTTCAAGAATTGCGGTCCGCCCGCTATAGCCCGTGAAGCGGCATTCCGCACAGCCGCCTGAAGCGGCGACGAAGTTCGGGATGTTCGTCCAGCTCTCATCGAGGCAGAAAAGCCGGCGGTCTTTTTCGCTAATGCCGTCCCTTGCTTCCTTGCAGTAGGGGCAGAGAATCTTAATCAGGCGCTGGGCGCAGGCGGCTTTGAGGGTCTGGGCAATCTTCCAGCGCTCAATACCGAGTTGCTCGAAACGTTCGATGATCTGAGATGCGCGCGGGGTGTGAATCGTAGTGAGCACCTTATGGCCCGTGACCGCAGCCTCAATCGCCAGTTCGGCGGACTCGATGTCGCGAACCTCACCCATGAGAATGATATCCGGGTCGCTCCGCATGAAGGAGGCAATCATTGGCTTGAATTCCTTGGGGCTCTTCAAGTCACAGTGGGTGATACCGGCGACCTCGTCTTCCACCGGGTTCTCCAGCGTGAGGATGTTTACCTCCGGGCGGTTGAGATCGCGGAGGATGGCGTTGAGTGTTGTTGATTTTCCCGAGCCCGTCGGTCCACTCATGACGATGATCCCTGCGGGGACTTTCATCACCTTGTGGAGTTCGAACATGGTTTCTTCATCAAACGCGAGCGTGCCTTTGCCTAGAGTCACGTTAATGTTCCCCTTGTCGAGGAGACGCATCGTGATGTGATATCCACGGTAAGTACGATGCCTTTCATAACGAATATCGATGGGACGGTGAAAGTAGGCGATGGTGAAACGGCCTGAGATGCCCGGCACGGTATTGCGGATCTCGGTCGGAAGCCTCATCAGGTTGAGGAGGAAGGCGTCCAAACGGTCCTTCAGCTTCATCGGGATTTCCACTTTCGGCTGGAGGTCGCCGTCGACCCGGAAGCTGTAGTAGAAGACTTCCTTTTCGACTTTGAAGTGGATGTCCGAGGCCCTCGTTTTGACGGCGTCCGCCATGATCGTGGCGATGAGCTGAGCCATCGGTTCGGTGTAGTCGGTGGTGACGTCGAAGTCGCGAATGTCCTCATCCAGTGTCTCGACATCGATGGCTTCGAGTTCGGATCGGCTGGGTCCGGTAGAGCTGCCGACCGATTCGATCGCGCGACTGATTTCCGAGGCGAGCGTGACGATCTTGACGATTTCGAGATCGGGAAAGCGGGGGGCGAGGTATTCTTCGGCCTGCGGACTCCAGGGGTTGGCGATGGCGACAATCAGTTTGTCTCCGGTCGTGCAGATTGGGCTGAAGAAGCCGCGAGTGAGCGCGGTCGGGTCGCAGTAGGCGTGCAGCGTGGCGTCGCAGAACTCAGCGACTTTGGGAAAGAAGGGGAGTCCGTTGATTTTAGCGACTGCCGCCATGAAACAACTGCGGGTCACGCGGTTGGCCACTTGATCGTGGGGGAGCTCTCCATACTGGGCGTCATGCTCCGCCAACGCCTGCATGATGCGGCCGCTGATCAGCTCATTGAATGACATGCCGTCGAAGTCGATCACAGTCCGAAGTGTTTGCGTGAGAGGAAGGACCAGCTGTCGTAATCGGTACGGACAGCGGTGGTGAAGGGCTTGATACCAAAGCGGCGGTTCACGGCGGCGCGGATCTCCTCGGCCATGATGCGGGCGGCGATGGGATTGAGTGCGGCGGTGCCGATGGAGTCGGTGTCCTCGGCGTAGATGACTGGCGAGAGAAGCCCCCGCGCCAGTTCGTGAAGCTGAGTGTAGGCCTCGTAGAAAGCAGAGGGAGCCATCAGTTTCCCAGCGAAGGGGATAAGAGGCGGCGATGGGGAAATCACCCCGGCCACCGCATGGCTGATGCGGGCGGTTTCAATACCCATACGTTCCTCTTCAACGCCTTGGGTGCGCGCTAGAATTTGAATAATGTCGACGGCTTCCTGCTCTTTAAGGGCATGCCCGTAGCGCAAGCGGACTCGCGCGATCTCCTCACCCGAAGCAATTTGCGATGCTTCGAAGGCCTCGATGGTGAGGTTGAGGCATTCCGTCTGGCATTCCTCAATCGATCTTTCGGCCGAGGCAGAAGATTCGGGGTTGAGTGTTTCGACAGCCCTCATGATTTCTTGAGAAACCTATCAACGTCGAGCTCGGCTAAACCGTGGTTTGTCATCGGTTTTCTTGCTGGAATCGAGGACTTCAACCGGGTTTGTAGACTGATGTTGGAGTTCAGCATTGGTGGGATAATAAGGAGCCGGGTCGGGCTTGATGCCGCGGAGCGAACGCCGAAGGTTCGGTTCATGGGCAGGACCCGGGTTGTGAGCGGGGTCGATCCAGTCATGGTCTCGGGTCAGGCTCAAGTTGGTGTGGATGCGATTGGATTGAATACCTGTCGCAGAGCGATCGGTCGGGTCGTAAGAGGTCGGCGTGACAATGAATACCAAGCTGGATTGCTCCTTCGTGGCTTCATCGCTCTTAAAGAAGAAATTGAGGAGCGGAATATCGCCGAGAATCGGTACTTTATTGTCATTGCTTGTCTCCACCTCACCATAGAAACCGCCTACAACGAGTGAGTAGCCGTCCGGCACTCGTGAGATCGACTCGATCATGGACTCTGTCACTCGTGGGTATCGGTTGCCAGTTTGAGCACTGATGATCTCTTCGACGATTTGAGCCGAACGAGGGCGGAGCTCCATGCGAATGGTGCCGTCAGGAAGCTGCTGAGGCGTGACCACCATTGAGATACCGATCTCACGGTGCTTATCGGGGTCCTCGGTGATGGTGGGGTCGCTTGAGTCGATCTTATAGCGGACTTCTTCACTCACGCTGGAAACGTCGCCGGTTCCGGAGTTGGTGGTGGTGGTGATGATGGGTACGCGGTCAATGATCGAGATGGACCCCTGCTCATTGTCTTCGGTGATGAGAGTGGGGTTGGAGATTTGGGTGGCGAATTTGCCGTCGGCAAGAGCGCGCATGACCCCGGTCAGCTGGACCGGACTCAGGACGAGGTTGCTGGTTGGTCCGACCGCACCGCCGGCGGTTCCACCACCGGTCACGGCACCAAGGCTTTCCGAGAACACGGAATTCAGTCCGAATACCGCATTCAGACTGCGGGATACATCGATTGATGTGCCCGTTTCGCCGAGTGAGCCAGACCAGTCAACACCGCTGCGTTGGGCGGCGCTGCTGTTGATGCGGAGGATCTTGGTCTCGACGATGATCTGACCTTTCTGTGTATCGATGCTATGGAGGAGCGATCGAGCTTGCTCGATGCGGTGGGAGGTATCGATGATGATGATGGTATTCGTTTTTGGCTCGAAGTTGACGATGCCCGTGCCGGGAGTAAGGACCGGTTGAATCAGTGCCTTGATCTGCTCGATGTCCTTGGGACGAAGATACTTCAGCTGGTAGGTAAATTCGACGCTTGGAAGTTGGCTGAGTTGAGCCTGAGTGAGGGCATAAACAGTATTCCCCTTGGTGTAGAGCATCAGGCCATACATAAAGGCGAGCTCCTCCATCTGCTCGAGAGGGTTGCCGTCATTGAGGTGGCCGGTCACCCGGTATTCTGGTGTGGCGATCTTAACGTTATGGAAATACTGGCGACTGGCCTGTTTTGCGAGGAACTGGAAAATGTCATTCAAAGAGGCATCCTTGATAAGGTAACCTTCATCGGATTCCGTAATCTGCTGCTCAGCAGTAGGATTGCCAGCGGCGTCGGTGAGCGGATCACTCGCGATCGGTTCATCGGGAGGCGTGACAGGTTCAACCGGTGGTTGACCAGGTTGTGTGATAGGAAAGTCTGGTGGTGCTCCTGGTGGGGGAGGGAGGTCGTTCGGAGCGCCTGCTCCGTCGACAGGAAGATTGAGGTCTCCTGTTATGCCTGGCGCTGGTGGTGGCGGAAGATCGGGAAGACCTCCGTCAAGGGTTGGAGTATCGATGCCGCTGGGCGGATTCACTTCATCCTGAGCATTCAGAGAGAGGCAGGGAAGGAGGCAGCACGCTGCAAGTGAGGTGGCGGATTTTATTTTCATGTCCGGGATTCTTTAGTGGTCAGGTTCAGCGGCGGGATGAGATGGAATTACGAGGGCGAGCATCGAGTGGAGCATTCGAGTTCTTTGGCACCATTCCTGGTGGGTGAACGGCTTTGCCTCGGATCATCCCTTCTGGGATGAGTTGGAGGGAGCGATTGGCGGTTTCGCCGGTTGTGCCATGGCGGAAGGTGACGCCGTCAGCTCGGATTTCGATGACATGAATGGCAATGGGGTTGTCCTTGCCGATGTCGAGCTTGATCCTGTCTCCAATGGTAAAGCTACGCTCATCCACGAGGAAGATTTGTTGGGCGGGCAATACGGCGGTGATGTTGATGCGCTCGACGATATCGGAGAAGGGAGTGATGACTTCTTTCTTATACTGCGGCACTTTGCTCTTGGCGATGACCGGCTGGATCGGTTTGAAGTTTGGATCCTGATGGCGGGCGAAGGGATCGGTGTCCCGCGTGCGCATCGAGAAGGTCGAGGCGATCGTCCGGATGTAGGAACCCTGATCGAGTCCGGCATAGCGAGACGGGGCGGCAAGGAGTTCCCGCTCAGCTTCATTATCGAGGACTTTGGCAAGGACTTCGGTTTCTTCGGATTTGCTGCCGGGAGTTTCGAAGTTGTCGGCCGACTGGGCGATGAGTCCGCTTGTTAGACCCGAGAGAAGCATGACGATGAGTGTTGCGTGATTTTTCATTTTTCCCAGGCGGTGTAGGTGACTTGGAAGTTCAGGCTGTTGGATTGGTTTTCAGGTCCGATTCGTAGTTCCTGAAGCTGAAGTTGCGGCATGCGGGTTTCCAGTTCGAGCAGGGCTTTCTGCATCGACCGAAAGGTGCCGCGAAAAGCGAGAGCAACCTGAGACGAGTTCTGAGCGGATGCGCCTGCAAAACTTTTTCTCCCTGAGGGGTGATCCTGAGCTGTCTTCTGAAATTCCTTAGCGGGAAGCAGTTCTTCGATCTCCCTAAGATTCAGCGTGACGGCGCTTGCTGTCTCTTCGGAGACCAGTGCCTCCCAGCGCTCAATGTATTCCCGCTTCTTACTGATCTCGGCTTCGGCGGCAAGAGCCTGACGCTTATTTTGCTCGAATCCCCGGTAGTGCGCGAATTTTTCGTTGAAGGAGCGAGTGACGCTGCCTTTGATCATCAACGCACCTGCGATAACCGCAATGGTGATCACGATCGGAAGAACGAAGCCAAATAGGGCGATGGGTTGGCGGAAATAGTTCATGAAATTTACGGGGCTTTGGCAACGTTGAGGGCCATCGGGTCGGCGGCTTCGAAACGCTGAGTGATGGTTAGATCAAACATGAATGGATAGGTAGATTCGTCAGCGGCAACCATTTCCTCGGGCGGCATCGGCTTGAAGGCACTGTTTTCTAGCGTCTTGACGTTGACGACGACGCTGCGGCTTGGCAAGTCAGTGCGGAAAGATTGGTTGCCGGTGACTCTGGCAATTTCCGTGAAGGCGACCGAAATTCCTTCCCTAGTGTTGAGATCGGAGAGGCGGATCAGCGCCTCTTCGCGGGCCAAGCCACTGATGCGCCATTCCTTGATAAAACCCACTTGAGCCTGACCGGGAGTGACTTCCGGATTGGCCGTGTGCGAAAAACTCCTAACGAGGAAGCCGCTCTTTTCTGGGAAAAGACGTGCTAGCAGTTCCATCGAGGCCCAGCCTTTCGAGCGGTCTTCGAGCAGGTTATCCCAATGGGCAATCTTCTTTTGTTCCTGGCCAAGCATACTGAGCCGCCCGTTGATCATCAGGGCTTCCTGTTTGTTGAAGGTCCACTCCGGTTTGCGGATCATGTTCAGGATGTTGACACCGACCCAGCCGAATACGGCCAGTACAGCTGCGAAGAGGCCGTAGCGGGCATACTTCGCCGCGCGCAGCATCTTCATCTCGCTGCGGTGTGGGAATACTTCCGCTTCAGCGAGTGGCATCGGCAGGAAACTCTGTGTCGCCCATCCTTCATCGCGCAAGGTGACGAAAGTATTGGTGTTGGCCAGTGGCGTCTCAGCTACTTGTTTGATCTCGGCGGCGACGATCAGTTCTGGACTGATGCTTGGGGTTTCCGCCTTGTGAAAGCGGGTTTCTCTCCAGTTGATCTCGTGAATGGAGCTACTTTCGAAGACAAGCTTCAGGTCAGAGACCATTTGGTGATCGGGCTCACCTGCCAACGGGAGTACGAAGATCTCTGGAGCGGACATCTCGAGAGCAGTGGCGGTAGTCGCAACGGCGTGACGAAGGTTCGAAGGCCGACGCTGGCCGCGGTGCTGAAGCGTTCGCAGCAAACGCAAGTCACCATGCTCGTTGAAGAAGGCAAGAACGGTGAAGCGGGCGTAGGGAAGCACCCCGATGAAGGGATTGTCGTTGGGGCCCGTCTTGAGATCAGGGAGCGTCAGCAAGGCAACGAGTGGCGCACTGAAGGCATCGACAACGACCGGGAAATTGTTGGTGTTCCCATAGGCTCGCAGTTTTGCGACAAATTCGTCAGCTTGTCGGCTGAGAATGATTGCGGTGGCGATCGCTTCGCTTCCTCCCGCTGGGTAGGGGATTAGACGCCATGAATGCTCGTCAGCGGAGAGCGACGAGTCGTCGAGAACCGCGAAGGGGTCATTAACGATTTGCTCGCGGAGTTCGGCGAGTGCGCCTGGATTGTCGAGCTGCGGCTTAATCTCGGTGGTCGCAAACTCATCGGCGATGTGTAGAATGATTCCGAGCGAGCGGGCTCCGGCCTGCTTGGCGAGTGCAACCGAGGTTTTGGCAAATTCGGCAATTTTGCTGGGCTCGAGGATCAGATTCTCGGGAAAGTCGGGAGCAGACTTCCATCTTCCCGTCGATGGCTCATAGATCCACGTCTCAGCGCGACTGCCGTCGATACGAAGATGGAGCTGGAATTGTTGCTCCAGAGGCCTCTGGTACCATCCGTCATTCGTTGCACGGCTGGTGCCGCGCAGGATCGAAGAGGCCTGGCGATAGAGTTGGAGCGGATTGAGCTCCGAGGGATGTTGGGTGGCGACCAAAGTGGGATGGGGTGATTGGGTGCATGGGGGGCGCGATAGTTTGAGAAGGATAGCCTCCCGCCTTTACGGCGGGAGGCCGGCTAGTTAACGGCGTTTCATCCACATGGTAGAGTATGGAGCTTCGCGCCGATTGATAGTCACAATTACCACTGGGTATAGCTAGCCGCATCAGGGGCGTAGTCAGCCTCCGCAGTGCCTGTATAGGTAGCTTTAAGATAGAGCTCGCCGACGGCTGGTGCCTTATCCAAGTATCCATAGGAAATACCTGTTCCCGGCGCTGTCGGCGCATTGAGATACTGGTCAGCGCCGACGATTTTTGCGTTCAGTAGCTCGACGCCTGATCCTGGGGTAGCTGGCGTCGGGATATTAAACATATTCATGTGGCCACGCACCGCTTGCTGTACGTTGCGAATGTTGAGGATGTTAGCAGCACGATCCGAACCCTTCTTCCAAGCGCGAGCGCCGATGAAGAGGATCGAGATGAGGGAAAGCAAGACAAGGATGACAACCGTCAGTTCAAGAAGGGTCATGCCTTTGTTCGTGCGCTTAGTAGTATTGTTCAGTTTCATGTTGGTGTGTGTTTTGGGTGTGTTTGTCTTATTCGTTTTCGGCTGGAGAGCGGCTGGTGAATTTGCGTATTTGAAAATGCGCTGATCCATTTAGTCGTTCTCAAAAGTTGTCAGTTAATCGGAAAGTTTAGTTTTCGGGCTACCAGTTTTGAAAGTCTTCCGGTTTATGTCCGGCTTCTTCTGAAAGAGAGCAGCTTAGCGCCAAGCGGCCTTGAGGCGGAATTGCATCGGCATAGGTGTAATGTCCGGATGAGG
>Ga0100401_1000940_pt1 | contig 23974 bp, 21 predicted proteins | sample CryGeymeta201525_FD_80421 | JGI IMG/M metagenome (GOLD analysis project Ga0100401, IMG submission 80421) | Groundwater microbial communities from Crystal Geyser aquifers in Utah, USA - Crystal Geyser metaG 2015-25 | ecosystem: Environmental > Aquatic > Deep subsurface > Groundwater | place: USA... | reverse complement strand
GGCCTTGCACATGCGAGCGCTGGGCATCGATCGGTGGCGTGGCCGGAGGGCGCTCGCGCAAGGCCGCCTCGCCGCACGCGCCTGCGGGTTGAGACGCGGCCGAAGAGCGAGCGCCCCCGCAGCGACCGACCGAGCGGTACGCCCGTACCGCGCGACCGAGGGAGCGAGGAGGAACGCCGCTCAGCGGCCGTGGCTGGACTCGCAGGTCACTGTCGCGGCCGGAGCAGTCGGTACGTCATTGCCGCGACGCGATCCACGATCGCGAGGGCGTCTGCGGTCGCATCGGGGGCCCAACGGCGTGACCCAAGCGAACAGACCCAGTGCCGCGAGTGCGAATCCGAGTGCGCCGGGTCTGAGTCGTTTCAGACAGCGGCGGGGGACAAGCCCCGGCCTACGATGCGTCGTGGGCGATCGGCATGCTCACCGCCCACCGCAGCGACGTGGACAGGGATCACTGACGTGGGCACCGGCCCTGGATACGGGCACGGTCGCGGGCCACGGGCACGGTCGCGGATACGGGCACGGTGGCCGTCACCGTCAACGGTGGCGGCCTACGATCGCACTTGTGATCAATGATCAGGTCCCCCGCCGCTCCGGCTCGCGACCCTCTCAGCTGACGTTCAATTCGCCGGCTTGATGGCCAGGAAGAGCATGGCGCCGTTGCCCGTGGGTCCGACCAGGCCTCGGCGGTAGGCGAGGGAGAGCCAGATGTTTCCTTGCACGATGGTCTCGACGCCCGCCTCGACACCGGCCTCCCACACGCCTCCGGTGAGCCGTTCCGAGCCGAGGGCGCCGAGTGAGCCGTCCGCGATTCGAACGTTGATGGCGTAGCGCGAGCGACCGCCGCGGATCATCGCATAGGGCGTGACGGGCCCCAGCGGAAGCTGCACCCCCACACCCAGCTCGAAGCGCGCGGTGAAGGTGTGGTCCGGAGTCACCTGGAGGTTCGCGTCGCTGGCGAAGGACGTCCCGCCGTCGCGTATGCTCCCACCTCCCAGGTACATGCGAACCTCGGGAAGACGCAGCCACGGGGTCGGGCGATATGTGTGAGCGAAGACGACGCCGCCCGAGAGCGACATATGCCGTCCCCTCACCTGCGCGGGTGAGAGGCGTGTGCCGGCCAGCGCACTGACCTCGGGGTGGCGGAAACGCAGCGACATCTGGCCTGGATCCACCTGATCGACGAAGAAGCCGATGAGCATGTGGTACCCGGTCGCCTCGTGGAGGGCCCGCTCGAAGAAGGTGGGCTCGGCCTCGGGCTCGGGGTCCGGCGTCGCATCCGGCGTCGGCCGGGCACAGGGCTGGTTCCGACCTCCCTCCGGGACGGAGTCGAGGCAGTCCTCCTGCTCCGAGTTGGGGACGGGGACGTCGTGCTCGGCGTTGGGGACGCGGATGATCTGGACCTCGGCCTCGGCCTGATCCTGCGCGGCGGCGGCGCTGGACCCGTGGGAGAAGAAGGCCACGGCCAGCAGGGCGAGGAGGACCGAGCGGCGCGACCGGCACGAGCGGCCGACGGACGTGCGTGTCTCTGACGTCATCGAGGAGAAGAACGCAGGCGCGCTCCCATGCTTACACCGGAGAGGTGTGCAGACCTCCGAAGAGGTGCCACGCAGCTCGCGCCATGTCGATGTGGGGCCGCGGCTCGCGCGTCGTCCTACCTACCCGTTCACGTCCTCAGGGCGCGGGACAGGCTGCGTCGGGCGTGCCGCTTGGGGTGCCCGCGTCGATCCACAGGAGCAGGGTCGTGGTGTCGGCCGCGTTCAGCGGGGCGTCTGGCACGGGCGGCATCGGCGGCGGCATGGCCGTGATGTTGGCCGGCATGATCTGCCAGACCGGCGAGGAGGGATTGTCCGGCGCCGGGCTCTGGGGGTCCTCCCAGCTCACCAGCGCCATCGGTGCGAAGTTCGTCGGTGGTCGGCTGTGACCGCGCCGGCTGTGACCGCGACGACAGTGGCCCGCCAGGACCGCCTCGACGTCACAGGGCAGCGGAGTCGCACCCGCGGCGACCACGCCCGTGTCGAGCGCGCCAGCGTCCGGCAACGAGCCATCGCTCGGCCCCCCGTCGTGCCTTGAAGCGGAACCCGAGCAGCCGAGGAGCCCCAGCGGCAGCGCGACGGCGACGAGCGCCCCGTGGGTCCCGTCATGCCTGCGACCATTCGGGTCGAAGCTCCGTCGTCCTGCCGAACGGCACCGCCGCACGTCGACGGTCGCCCCAGGCAGCGCGTCGGACCCCTTCTCCCCGGGTCCTACGCTGAACACTTGCGTCCGCTGGGATGGCTGCATATAGGGGTGCTCGTACTGTCGGCGTGAGCTGATAGCAGAGATGGCGTCACGGGGCCCGATTCTGGGTCTCGAGGGCATCAAGAGGCGAGATGAGAGCCGCCAAACGGGTCTGTGGAAGAAAGCTCGAACTGCCTGGGGCCAACGCGTTGGATAACCTCGTGACAGCACTTACCCCGAGGATGCGCCCGGTCCGTCCAGACCCCCAAGATCTCGCATTGACTCATGATTCCGACACCTTCCAAGACTTTGTCCAGAATTCACAAGCCCTAAGACGACGATGAATTTAAGATCTCCCTGATCTACTTCTCCCCACACCACATCCATCGTCCCCCACTTCCGTTCGTTCTCCCCCTCTTCTCGAGCCCGCCTCTAGTCGAGCTAGCCAACCATCGAGGTCATGCATGCAGATCACCCTCCAGAAACGCGACTTCCTCCGTGGCCTCGCGCGTACCCATGGAGTCGCCGATCGCAAGAGCTCGATGCCGATCCTCTCGAACGTGCTGCTCGACGCGAGCGCCGATCACGGCCTGAGGCTGAGCGCGACCGATCTCTACCTCGGCATGAGCTCCGTCGTTCCCGCGGAGGTGGTGGTGCCCGGTGTGGTCGCGGTGGCCGCGCGCACGCTGTTCGAGATCGTGAAGAACCTGCCCGCGGGTGAGGTGAAGCTGGCCGTCGGAGAGAACCAGGCCGCGGAGATCCGCTGCGGCAAGGTCGTCTACCGCATCCCCGGCATGCCCGGAGAAGACTTCCCGCCGCTGCCGAACCCGGAGGGCGCCGAGAGCGTCGCCGTGCGCGTCGCCCTCCTCTCCGAGCTGGTCGCCCTGACCCAGTACTCCATGTCCACCGACGACACGCGCCCTCACTTGGCGGGCGCGCTCTTCGCGGCCGACGACGGCGTGATCCGCATGGTCACGACCGATGGTCACCGCCTGAGCAAGGCCGAGCACCATCTGCCCACGGACGCGCCCAAGCCCAGCTTCTCGATGCTCATCCCCCACCGGGGCGTAGGCGAGCTCAGGAGGCTCCTGGACGACGCCAAGGCGGATTCCAAGGCTGGCAGTGAAGCGCCCGTCCTGGACATCGTACAGACCGGTGGACACGCCTTCTTCGGCTACGCCGGCACCATGCTCAGCGTGAAGCTCGCGGACGAGCAGTTCCCGCCCTTCGAGAAGGTGATCCCCCAGTCGCAGACCAAGCGCGTCGTGACCGCCCGCAACCGACTGATCGAAGCCCTGAAGCGCATCAGCCTGGTGGCGAACGACAAGAGCGGTGGCGTGCAGCTCAGCCTCGAGCCCGGCGTGCTGAAGATCCAGAGCCAGAACCCCGACGTGGGCGAGGGCAGCGAAGAGGTCGACGTCGACTACGACGGCGACAAGCTCAGCATCGGCTTCAACGCCCGCTACATGCTCGACGTGCTCGGCGCCCTCACCCATGACGAGGTGGCGCTGGGTCTGAGCGGAGAGCTCGATCCATGTGTGATTCGTCCGGTCGGCGATGGCGTCGACTTCGCCGGCGTGATCATGCCCATGCGCATCTAGATGGCCGCGGCAGCGCTCCGAGTCCTGCGCTTCTATGCGCGCGGGTTTCGCAACCTAGAGCGCCTCGACCTCGAGCCCGGACCACGCTTCAACGTGTTCTCGGGCGACAACGGCGCGGGCAAGTCCAACCTGCTCGAGGCGCTCCATCTGCTAGGCGCGGGTCACAGCTTTCGCAGCGCGGCCAAGCTCGACATGATCCAGCGTGGCGGCAGCGAGTCGACGCTCGAGGCGCTGATCGACGCAGGCAGCGCGCCGCGAAGGCTCGGGCTACGCCTGCCGCGACAGGGTTCGAGGCGCCTGGTGCTCGACGGCAAGCGTCCGCGCGCGCTCTCGGTCTGGCAGGCGGCCGTGCAGGTCGTGATCTTCCATCCGGGCCACCTCGCGCTCTCGACCGGCAGCTCCGAGCTCAGGCGCGCCTTCCTCGATGGTCTGCTCGAGCAGGCCTCGCCCAGCTACGCCGCCAGCCTCGCGCGCTACACGCGGGCCTTGAAGAGCCGCAATCGCGTGCTCAAGGACGAGTCCCCCGACGGCATGGCGCTGTTGGCCTACGCCGAGATCCTGAGCCGCGAGGGCGCTCAACTCGTGCGTGAGCGGCGCGCTCTGATCGAAGAGCTCGGGCCGCTCGCCGAACGCGCCTTCGAGGAGATCTCGGGCACGGAGCAGAAGCTGACGGTGCGCTACCTGCCGCGCGTTCTGGGTGGAGAGAGCGATCTGAGGGAAGCCATCGCGGCTAGCCTGAGCCAGGACCTGACGCGCGGTTACACGACCCAGGGACCACACCTCGACGACCTCTCGCTCGCGGTCAGCGAGGTCTCAGCGCGTCATCACGCCTCGCAGGGTCAACACCGCGCGCTCGTGCTCTCGCTCAAGGTCGCCGAGCTCGATACGCTGGCGCGGCGCGTGGGACGCACGCCGCTCCTGCTGCTCGACGACGTCTCGAGCGAGCTCGACCGCAGCAAGAACCGGCGCCTCTTCTCCATGCTGGCGCGTCTCGGTGGACAGGTCTTCCTGACCACGACGCATCCCGAGTTCATCCTGCTCGACGAGGATCGCGTGGACTACGAGGTCGAGCGCGGACGAGTCACCCGGCGCTGAGCTGGCTCAGGGTCCTTGCGCAGGGTCGGCCCGAAGCTCCACGAGAATCGAAGCGCGGCCTGGCGCGTCAGACGTCCATGCGCGCCATCATGCTGTTGCTCTTCTCCCTCGCCCTCGCCGCCCCGGGGTCGGCCCAGTCCTCGTGCGTGTCGCTCACGCACGGCTATGTCGGCTACGGCTCGGTGGGACCGGCCGGAGGCATGGCCGTGGTTCCGGGGTGGGTGGTCGGCACGTTGCGCATGCGCACGAGCTGCGAAGTGCATGGGCTGACATTGGTGCGCGTGGACCTGCTCGACGCCGCCGGGCAGCGCGTAGGGACCGCGTCCACGGAGCTCGAGCTGCGCGTCTCCCCACCAACCCGCGCGGTTCGCGACCTCATGCAACAGGGCACGGAGCCCACGCCGCCCGTGATGTCCGCGGGGGAGCGGGTGCTGTGGATCCACGCGCGCATCGAGGGCGATGTCGACCAGCTGACGCGTCGCGCACCCGTACGCTATCGAGCTCATCTGCGAGCGAGTGATGGCACATCCTTCGTGGTCGAAGGCGCGCTCGATGGACCCTGGCCCACCGCCTAGTGCTTGGTCAGGAGCGCGCGGTTCAGATCACGGAGTGAAGCTGGCGCACCGTGTCCTCGAAGCTCGAGTGCTCGCGTTTGCCCTGCTTGAGGAAGGCCTCGATGCCGTCGATGCGCGCGAGGGCCGCGTCGAGTTTGGCGTCGCTGCCCGCCTTGTAGGCGCCGAGGGAGACGAGGTCGCGCTTGGCCTCGTAGATGGCCAGGTGCTCGCGCAGCTTCTGAGCTGCGGAGCGATGCGCGTCGTCGGTCACAGCGTCCATCACGCGCGACAGGCTGCGCAGGATGTCGATGGCGGGCCAACGCCCGCGCGCCCCGAGCTCGCGATCCAGGATCACATGACCGTCGAGGATGCCGCGCACCTCGTCGGCGACGGGCTCGTCCATGTCACCGCCCTCCACCAGCACGGTGTAGAAGGCCGTGATCGATCCCAAGGGTGAGGTGCCACTGCGCTCGAGCAGCTTGGGCAAAGCAGCGAACACACTGGGCGGATAACCGCGTCGTGCGGGTGGTTCTCCGGCGGCGAGTCCCACCTCACGTCCGGCGCGGGCGAAGCGCGTCACGCTGTCCATCATGAAGAGCACACGACGGCCGCGATCGCGGAACCACTCGGCGATGGCCGTGGCGGTGTAGGCGCTCGAGAGGCGTACCAGCGCGGGCGCGTCGCTTGTCGCGCACACCACGACGCCGCGCGCGCGTCCCTCGTCGCCCAGGGAGTCTTCCAAGAACTCGCGCACCTCGCGGCCACGCTCGCCCACCAAGCAGACCACGAAGACGTCGGCCTCGGCCTGGCGCGCGATCTGACCCATCAAGGTGCTCTTGCCCACGCCGCTGCCGGCGAAGAGGCCCACGCGCTGTCCCTCACCGACGGTCAACAAGGCGTCCAGGGCGCGCACACCGAGCACGAGGGGTTTGTCGATGCGTGGGCGCTCCATCGGGTTCGGAGGCTCGCGCATCACGCTGTACCGTTCGCCCTCGATCGGGGCGCCACCGTCGATGGGCTGACCGAGTCCGTCGAGCACACGCCCGAGCAGCTGTTCCGAGCATCGAATCGACAGCGGCTCGCCGGTGGGCTCGACGCGATCGTCGGGGCCCACGCCCTCAGCGCTGCCCAGAGGCATGAGCGTCGCGTCGTCCTCGTCGAAACCCACCACCTCGGCCAGCAGCGGTGGCGCCTCACGTCGATGGATGCGCGTCATCTCGCCCAGGCGCACGCCCGGAATCGCCGCCTTGATGCTCAGGCCCACGATGGAGCGCACGCGGCCTTCGACCGCCACGGCATCGGAGCTGCCGAGACGGGAGAGCAAACGATCGACGTCGAGGGCCATGCGCCGAGCATAGAGAGAGTCGGCGTCGGTCTCAATCGAAGAAGATCCGCGTGAACGACAGGGGCGATCCTCGAGTCGGATCGCCGTGAACCCTGCGCGCGATCCGTCAGCGCAGCGAGCTCAGCTCGGAGGCGATGCGCGCGAACTCGGGCGCGGCGACGCTGCCTCCCCAGCCATCGTTCACCGTCGCCGTGACCACGACGACGTGGGTCACGGGTTCGCCCACCAGCCCCGCGAAGGTGGCCACTCGTCGATCTCCGTCCATGCACGTGCCGGTCTTTCCCGCGACGTGAAGGCCCTCGACCCGGGCGCTGCTTCCCGTGCCTCGACCACCGACCGCGCGCGTCAGCATCTCGCGCAACGTGCGCGCCGTGGCCGCCGAGAAGACGCGCTGCCGTGTGCTCGATCCGCTGTCGTCGAGCGCGACCACTTCGCCGTCGTTGGCGAGGGACACGTAAGCTGCTGCGAGATCCCTGGGCGACACGAGCATGCCCACGCCACCCGCAAGGGTGAGCGCCTTGTCCGAGTCCCAGCGCGCGTCCGTGCTCAGGCCCAGCGCGTCGAAGCTCCTGCGCACGGCGTCTGCGCCGACCGCGCGGACCAGCTTGGCTGCGCCAATGTTGCTGGAGTGGATCAGGACCTCGGCGGCGTCGAGCGAGTCGCGCGGATGGGCGTCTCGGAAACGTTGGTCACCCACCATCCACGCGCCGCCTTCGCCCGAGAAGCGTCGGCCCGGATCGAGGCCCGCGTCGAGCGCAGCCGCGACGGAGAAGGGCTTGAGCGTCGAGCCGACTCGCGTGGGTCGAAGGATATCCCCCGCCTGTCCGAGGATTCGTCCGACGACAGGATCGACGATGACCACGGCGGCGTGATTGGCGCCTCGCGCACGCAGCCTCGCCAGCGCGCCCTGGGCGATGGTGCCGACGTCGTCGACGCGCCCAGCGTCGAGCACGCGCGCCTCGTCGGAGAGGGGTGGAGAGACAGGGGCGCAGCCCAGGGCCACGATCGCGAGGATCAGAGGGCTTCGTTTCATGGACGTCGAGACCGCGTTCGCGGCGGCATCTATTCCCGCCGATCGGGCGCAGGTCGCCGCGTCCGTCGCGGGCTCTGGCGTGGGGGATCGGGCATCCAACGTTGCCGCACCGGGTCGTAGTGAGCCGACGCCGACAACGTCACGTACGCTCGATCGCCGTAGCTCAGCTGCGCGACCTGATGGACCGATCCGGAGGCCGCGAAGCGAATGGGGAAGCGGAAGTAGGAGGGAACGGGCGAGCCCGGCGGTCCCCATCCGACAGGGGACGCGCTCTCACAGCGCAAGAGGTCGCGCGGGACGCCCGCGACCTCGGCCCGCTCGGGCGCGCATCGCCACTCGAAGTCGCCGTCGTACTGCTCGCGCAGGTAGGAGCCGCCGTCGCGCCACGAGCACTCGAGCTCGACCGAAGCGTGGGGCGAGCCGGTGCTGATTGAGGCGAAGGCCTGGACCACGCAGTAGCCCACGCCCGTCCCCAGCAGACCCATGACGAGGATGGCCGCCAAGGCCGGCAGACCGTGCCGGAGCTCTCCGAGCTTGCGCAGCGCCGGCACCAAGAAGCCCGTCGCGGCCAGGTCGTTCGGGAAGAACATGCCCAAGCTCATGATGGCGAAGAACTCTCCGCGTTGCGCGAGCGGCCACTCAGGTGGAGGCGTCGGATCGATGTGGCCGATGCGGATGTCCCACGTCTGCACCACCACGCGTGCTGAAGCTGCCTTTGGATCGGCTCTTCTTCCCCGAGTCGTCGTTCGTCCAGCGACGATACAGTAGGCCCATATCGAGCCACCACGGGCCCCGACGACGTCGATCCATGGACGACCATCCAGCACAGTTGCGCGGAGGTGTTCCCGCTCCGGTTCTCGTCTCTGTGGAGACGCGTTCACGCCTCGCGGAGGCGCGACCCTGGACCTCCGTGTTTGTCGCGTGGCACGAATGCTGCTGCGGCTGGCGCGAACCCGGAGTCTTCATGTCCTCCCGACGCTCATCTCTTCTGTTGTCGATCGCGATCGTGGTCACGAGCCTCTCGGCGTGCGCACACGGTCGTTACGCCCACTACCGCTGCGACTGGCTCCCCGACGCCGGGGCCACACCACGGCCCGCGACGCAACAAGCGCTCGCTCCCATCAACCCCGACTTCGCGTCGCTGAGGCCCTTCCGCAACTACGTGCAGGTGCTCGACGTCGGTGCCTACGAAGAGCACTTCACGGTCTGGTTCTCGTGCATCGAGCCGAACGTGCAGGAGTTCACCGCCCGCCGGGGCAACGGCGATCACATCGTGGTGACTCCCGGCAATGGCGCGTGGGGCGGGCTCGCGGTGCGTGACGGCGAACCCGCACCCGTGCCTGCGCGAGTGCGCGATCTCTCGCGCGCTGTGCTCGACGAGGTGAGGCGGCACGTGCCCGACGCCCGCGATCTGCGCATCGCCTACGCGGGCGCGTATCGACCACTCCGCGTCCACGAGGTCCTGCCGGCGGGTCCTGCCGTGGGCGACGCGGTGCGCATGGCCTCGACCGCGGAGATCACCTTCGCCGCCGATCAGGACCTGAGCCAGCTTCAACGCGTGGTGCGCTATGAGGGAGGCATGACGCGCCTGTGCTGGGAGGACACGAACTACGTGCCCTGTCACGGGCCCGCGCGCTGGCTGCCCATGCCCGTTCCCACGATGGACGGGTCGCTGCTCCTGACTCGCTTCGCCCAGAGGCTGGCGAGCGGACACGCGAACACCGAGATCATGGCCGCGCTGCTACGAGGTGCGCAGGACGCGGAAGCCGGACGCGCCATGCCTTCGCTCGCCAGCATCCACGAGCAGGAGGATGGCCTCTTCCAAGACGGCGAGAGCATGCTGCTGCTGCCCACCATGCGTCAGCAGCTGCGCGCCGAGGTGAGCGTGTACGCCCGCGTGAACACGGGCGATCATGGCTCGGCGCAGTCGAGCCTCGACTTCGACGTGAAGCAGGCCGTGTACGGGCAAGCCAGCGCTCAGACGCGCATCGAGCTCGAGGGCCACTCCTTTCTGCTCGAGGGCACGCTCGCCGCGAGGCAACCTCCGGCGGCGGACGCGAGCGGAAGCATGACGCTCGAATTCTCCCTCGGGCTGCAGCTCTCCGATGACGAAGGTCACCGCGAGAGCCTCGACCACAGCGCGAGTGGCCCCGTGCTGGTCGATGGAACCAACGCCGCGATCGCGGCGCTCACCGTGGCGGATGGCGATCCCGACCCGAACCAAGTGGGTCAGCCCCACCTCGCGCTGCCAGGCTTCGGACGCTTCCTCGCGGTGGACGCCTACCTCGGCCTCACCATGCACAGCATGTCCGGAGAGGACTGAAGCACACGTTCAAAGAAGACGCGCCGCCTCGCGTGCTCGTGCTCGTACCCGCGACAAGCGTCAGCCGAAGAGCGCCTTGAGCTTGTCGAGGAAGCCGCTGCGTTGGGGCATGGTCTCCGTGCCCATCTCCTGCGCCAGCTCCTCGATCAGGTGACGCTGCTTCTTGTTCACCTTCTCGGGGATCTCGACCATCACGCTCACGAGCTGGTCGCCCTTGCCGTAGCCGCCGTAGGCCGAGATGCCCTTGCCGCGCAGGCGGAAGACGCGTCCCGACTGCGAACCGGGCGGCAGCTTCATGCGCACCTTGCCCTCGAGGGTCGGCACCTCGAGCTCCGCGCCGAGGACGGCCTCGGGGAAGCTCACGGGCACGGTGCACAGGATGTCGGCGCCCTGGCGCTCGAAGATCGGGTGGGGTTTCACGTGCAGCGCGATGTGAAGATCGCCACGCCCGCCGGCCGCGATCTCGCCGCCGCCGTTGACGGATCGCGTGGCGCCGTCCTCGACGCCCGCGGGGATCTTGACGCTCAGCGTCTCCTTGCGGCGCACGGAGCCCACGCCAGCGCAGTCGTCACAGGGGTGCTCGGGGATGGTGCCGCGACCTCGGCAGGCCGTGCACGGACGCGTGCCGCCCAACAGACCCTGGCCTCGCACCACGCCGCGTCCCCTGCACGCATCGCAAGTCGCGGTCGTGGCGCCGGGCGCGGCCCCGGAGCCCGAACAGGTCTCGCAGGGCATGGGCCGCTCGATCTCGATCGTCTTGTCCGCGCCGAGGGCGGCCTCGGTGAACTCGATGTCGAGCTCGTAGGTCAGGTCGCGGCCACGGCTCTTGCGGCCACGTCGTCCGAAGAGATCGCCGAAGAGACCTTCGAGCACCTCCGCGACGGAGCCGAAGTCCGCCTCACTCACGCCGCCCGCGCCACGGGACTCGAAGGCCGCGTGACCGAAGCGGTCGTAGCGCTTGCGCTGCTCCACGTCGCTCAGGACCGTGTAGGCCTCGGTGGCCTGCTTGAACAGATCCTCCGATTCCGGATCGTCGGGGTTGCGATCCGGGTGGTAGCGCATGGCGAGCCGCCGGTAGGCGCTCTTGATGGTGGCCCCATCGGCGCTGCGTTCGACACCCAGAATTTCGTAGTAATCGCGGCGTTGCATGGCGGGCGGGCAGTGTAGGTCGCCGGGCCCGCGCCGCAAGAGGTGGCGAATTGGGTTTGGATATGAAAGATCCCGGAGCATGCAGGGCGAGGCCGAGCACGAGTTCCTGGTGGAGCCGCACGAGGTGGGCTGTCGCCTCGACGTCTTCCTGGTGCGTCGCATCCCCGGCCTCGGACGTGCCGGCGCGCGCGAGCTGGTGGCCCGTCGCGGCGTGCGCGTGGACGGAAACGCCCTGCCGCGAGGCGCGCGGCTGCGCTCGGGTCAGCGCGTGGAGCTGGTGCAGGACGCGCCCCTACGGCAGTTCCTCCCGGCGCCGGAGCCCGAGCTCGCGCTCTCCGTCGTGCACGAAGATTCCGACTTCGTGGCCGTGGACAAGCCCGCGGGCATGCCGTGTCATCCGCTTCGCCCCGACGAAGCGGGCACGCTCGTGGCCGCGCTCCTGGCGCGTTATCCCGAGGTGAGCGAGGTCGGCCACGGCCAGCGCGAGGCGGGTCTGGTGCATCGCCTCGACATCGGCACCTCTGGTCTCGTGATCTGCGCGCGCACGCCGGAGGCCTTCGACGCGCTCACCAAGTCACTGTCCGCGGGTCAGTGGGACAAGCGCTATCAGGCCCTCGTGCACGGACACCCGACGCGTGGTGCGCGCTATGCGTGGCGCCTGGCTCCGGATGCGGACGATGCGCGCCGGGTACGCGTGGTGGAGGACGCGCTCGAGCGCGCCTGGGACGCGGAGACCGAGCTGCTCGACGTGACGCCCGCGGGGACGTGCGCCTGGATCGAGGTTCGAGCCTCACGCGCGCGACGCCATCAGGTGCGCGTGCACCTCGCGCACGCCGGCCACCCGTTGCTGGGCGACACCCTCTACGGCGCGGAGCCGGACGCCGAGCTCAACCATCACGCGCTGCACGCGAGCGCGATCACGCTGCCGCATCCGGGCACGGGCGCGCGCGTTTCGATTCAGGCGCCCCCGAGCGCGATGCTCGTCGCGCGGCTCGCTAATCTTCGGAGTTGAACTCCGACTCGGCGGCCTGCTCGAGGGCCAGGAGCCGACGGTGGCTCTCGGACATCTTCCAGGTCGAAGGGTGGATCGGTGGCAGGTGCGGATCGCGTAGCTCGCGCAGGCGGGCGACCAAGATCTCGCGCTTGGCCCGCGACTTCAGGCTCGCGGCCAGGGCCTCGATGGACTCCGCCGCTTCGCGCGAGTGGGGTCCCGACGGATAGGCCTGAAGGAAGGCGAGCAGCCGCGCCGCGACCCCGAAGGGCTCCTTTCCCATGGCCGCGCGCGCCTTGGCGAAGGCGTAGGCCTCGGCTTCCACGTCACGCTCGTGCTCGCCGCTCATGCCGTGGGTGTACGCCTGAGAGCTGCATGACGTTCCCCTCGCTGGCCCAGAAAAGGGCTAGAAGGGCAGGCGCAGGCCGACGGAGGCGATCACGCCGTCGCCGTAGCGGTTCGTGTTCCAGATGTACTCGAAGTTCATGTCCACGGTCGCCGCGGCGAAGGACTCGAGGACGCTGTGCTCGAGGAAGCTCAGATCGAGCATCATCTTCAGGCCCAGGAGGTGACTATGAAAGGCGCTCATCTTTGGATCCACAGAGATGAGCGTATCGTCAGCCGTGTACTGGTCGGCGGGTTTGTAGAAGCTGGCGCGGTTCTGCGCGTAGTAGCGGTAGCGCAGGCGCAGCGTTCGATGCCCTCCGAGCTCCTGGTAGAGCCTGACTTCGGGCGTGATCGCGGCGATGCGCCAGGAGTCGACGTAGGCGCGGTAGGCGACGTGGATGGCCGAGTGGGTGGCGCGGACGTACCACGCGAGACGCCCCGAGACCGTGTGGCGCAGGCGCAGGTCGGGGTGGTTCTCGGCTCGGCGCGTGCCGTCCGCCAGCAAGAGGCGCCGATAGGGGCTGGCGAGGAAGCCCGAGACGCGCCCGAAGTCGTAGCTGACGCTGGCCGTGAGCGTGGGTGTGAGCACCTGGTCCAGGCCTGCGCTCGAGGTGAAGGCCTCGAGGTTCTCCGAGAAGCTTCCCGCGACGCCGCCCATGGGGTCGGGTCGCGCGCCCGTCCCCGTGCGGAACACCTGGCCCACGTCGTCGTGCAGATAGCCCAGGCTGAATCGAAGCACGCTGGCGCGATCGTTCAGCGAGAGCGCGGCGCCGAAACTGCCCGAGAGGGAGCGATAGTCGGGCTCCTTGCTGAAGGTGCCGTGAAGCGAGAACGCGAGCGCGGCCTGGCCCAGATCGAATTCGTAGGCCGCCCCGAGGCTCGCGTCGTTGCGACGTTCGGTGAAGCCCGAGTCGGTGAGTGCGCCTGCGGCGACCGATGCGCTGGTCACGGAGTCGAGCAGGTATTCGCCGTCGAGGCTCAGGCCGTCGGGCAGATCGAGCCGCAGGCGGGCGCTCGGCGCGAGCACTCGGGTGGAGGTCTCCCAGTAGTAGTCGCCGCGCAGCTCCAGCAGCCCGGTGGTCGTGCCCGAGGCGCGATCCGCCCACGCCGGCGAAGCGCACAGCCCGAGCAGCAGCGCGAACCAGACGAAGCGCTCGACTCGCACCAGGGCGCGCCGCATCAGTTGCACCCGCAGCCGCCGCCCGTGCTGCCATGGCCGCCGGTGGCGCCCTCGCGTGCGTCGTGGACGTGGGACTCGAAGCCGACCTCGCTGGCCTCGCGCGAGGCGTCCATGCTGGATCGCGACAGATCCTCGCGCTCGTAGGGCGCGACGTGGACGCAGCCGGTGGCGAGGAGGAGCGCGAGCAGCGCGAGGCGAAGGCGGGTCATCGGAGCTTGGGCGGGGGGAAGGAGGTCAGTGGTCGTCGAGCGTGCGGGCCAGAGAGACCAGGGGGCGCAGCGCCACGCGGACCCAAGAGCGTACGTCGTCGTGATCGCGGATCGCGTTTGCCAGCGTCGGACCGACCGCGTAATACGCGCTCACCAAGGCGCTGCCCGCGGCGTTGTTCAAGAGCTGACGGTCGCGGAAGCGGCGCAGCGCGCGGATGTCCTGGGCCATCGGCGCGCCGTAGGCGGCCGTGGCGACGAAGCAGGGGGAGACGGTCGCGAAGTGGATCTCCGTGGTCGTGACGTCGGCCTGTTGCCAGGGCCCGACGGCGTTGCACTGGTCCTCGGGGCGGATTGCGACGCGGTAGGTGGTGGCCTCACGGTCGAAGGCCAGCGTGACTTCCACCTCGCTACCCGCAGGCAGGTCCCGCGGGAGCTCGAGCGCCACGGCGTTGTCGGGATCCGCCGGGTCGGGTCCACGCGCCGGCTGCCAGCTCGACAGGGGCTCGTCCCGCTCGAAGGGTCGAGCGAAGCGCACCTCGTAGCGCCGGATCGGTCGCGGGCTCTGGGGCACGACGAAACGCATGACCGCCCAGCGATGAGATTGGGCCTCGTCGGGATAGGTCGAGAGGGTGAGCTCGTCCACCGGCTGCGGGCTCATGACGACGTCGCAGATGCCCACGCAGGCGCCCGCGTCGCCGCACACGAAGCGGTCGGGGCAGGGCCTCATCGCGTCGCATTCCGTCGTGCACTCGGGCGGAGGCATCGGGCTTGAGCAGATGGCGGTCGGCGGCAGCAGCAGGTGGGCGCGGTAGCCCTCGGGACCGAGCTCGAGACGATCGGCGCCGCTGCCCGGTGCGGCCGAGGGATCGTCCGTGATCCTCTCGCCCGTCGCCCTGAGCTCACCGTCCTGGCCTTCGAGCGAGCCGTAGCCCGCTGGTGTGGTCGTGCTCCATTCGCCGCCGGTGTTCGAGAGCGTGAAGGGGATGCGGTAGACGACGGAGGGCTGACCTCGGTAGGCGTAGCCGTAGGTCATGGCCCAGAAGTCCCAAGGTCCCGCGCTCGGGGTCGGGTTGCTGACGTCGTTGAAGACGTCGTTGTAGTCGCCCTCCGTGTTCGCCTCGATCAGCAGCACGTACTCGCCGTCGGGCCAGGTCGCCGACGCCGTGTAGCTGAGCAGCTGCGGCCTCCCGCCGGGCGGTGTGGCCATGGTGACGGCGTCGACCCTGGGCATGATGCGGCGCGCGTCGTCGCGGTAGCGATCCACGTCGGGATGATCGTTGCAGCCGGGGACCGTGCAGCGCTCCACGTCTCGGCGCGGTGGGTAGAGGCTGCCGGCCGCGAGCTTGCGCATCTCGGGGCCGTCGCTGCCATCATGCGGTTCGGCGTAGCCGGCGGCCACGTCCGTCGGCGTGACGTAGCGCCCCTTGTCGCTGTTGAACACGCTGGCGCAGGTCACGGCGTCGAGCGCGTCGCGACCCGTCGTCGACTGATCGAAGGAGAGGCAGAAGTAGTCGTCGCGCGAGGCGTCCGTGGTCGAGCGCGAGGCCCAACCCTCGGACGTGCGATCCTGGAAGATCACCATGGGGAAGAGCTCGGCGCCGGGCGCGGAGGCGCGGGCCCAGGCCCAGACCGGCAGCGCGCCCTCCCGTCGACCGTAGGGCCAGCGAAAGCCGCTGTTCATCTGCAACGCGCCAGGTCGGTTGCCGATGCCGCGCACGGCGACGGCCTCCGTGAGCGAGAGCGTCGTCACGAATGTCCCGTCCGCGCGCTCGAGCCAGACCGCCAGCTGGACCCGCGGCGCCGGCGTGAAGCGCAGCTCGAGTACGCGCTCCTGGGCCGAGGTCGGCCGGGCCCCGGCGCTCAGCGCGAGCAGAACGAACAGGCCCCCGAGAGCGCGGCTCAGAGGCCATGGCGTGCGGAGGGCAGGCATCGAGTCGGGAAAGCTAGCGTCTGCACTTGCGCTCGCGCAAGCCGTAGGCGTGAGGTTGGGTCGTCCGCTCAACGCAGAATCGCCGCAGGTTGAGGGTTCCTGCGCGAAAGTGTGCCGGAAGGTTTGGGGGAAATGTGGAGGAAATGCCAATGATTCCAGGCGTTCATCGGACGAAAGTATCATTGTGATACGTTGTGGTCGGCGTGACGCAGTTCTCGCTCGTCGGAAGCGCTAGCGCCTGCCGCCGCGGCCGCGTTTGGCGCGTCCGCCGGACTTCTTGCGTGACGCTGGGCTGGGCTCGCGCGCACCGGACTCGAGCTCCATCAGCGCACGCATGCGGTCGCGCAGATCGACGGCCTTCTCGAAGTCGAGGGCCTCGGCGGCCAGGATCATCTCGGCCTTCAGGCGCTCGAGGGTCTCGCCTCGGCTCTCGTCGCTGGACTCTTCGAGGCGCGCCAGATCGACCCAGTCGTTCGCGCCGCTGCTCGGATCCGCCGAGCGAATCGCCCGGTGGATGGTCTCGGGCGTGATCCCGTGCGCCTCGTTGTAGGCCGCCTGCAGCTCGCGTCGGCGCTCCGTGAGGTCGATGGCTTCACGCATCGCGTCCGTGATCTTGGCGCCGTACATGAGGACCTCGCCGTTCACGTTGCGCGCGGCGCGGCCGATGGTCTGGATCAGCGAGCGCGTGGAGCGCAGAAAGCCCTGCTTGTCGGCGTCGAGGATCGCCACCAGGGAGACCTCGGGCAGGTCGAGCCCCTCACGCAGCAGGTTGATGCCCACCAGCACGTCGAACTCGCCGCGCCTCAGGTCCTCGAGGATCTCCACGCGCTCGAGCGTGTCGATGTCGCTGTGCAGGTAGCGCACGCGCACCTCGAGCTCCGCGTAGTACTCGGTCAGGTCCTCGGCCATGCGCTTGGTCAGCGTGGTGACGAGCACGCGCTCCTGGCGTTCGACGCGAAGGCGGATCTCCTCGAGCAGATCGTCGACCTGACTCGAGACCGGGCGCACGTGGATCTTCGGATCGAGCAGACCCGTCGGTCGGATCACCTGATCGACGGTCTCGCCATCGGTCTGGGCGAGCTCCCAGGGACCGGGGGTCGCGCTGACCAGGAACATCTGGCCCACGCGTTCGTTCCATTCGTCGAATTGGAGCGGACGGTTGTCGAGCGCGCTCGGCAGGCGAAAGCCATATTCGACCAGCCTCTCCTTGCGCGAGCGATCGCCTTTGAACATCGCGCCGATTTGCGGGATCGTCTGATGCGACTCGTCGATGATGGCCAGGAAGTCGTGGGGGAAATAGTCGATGAGAGTGGGCGGAGGATCACCAGGTCCACGACCTGAGAAGTGGCGCGAGTAGTTCTCGATGCCGTGACAGAAGCCCATCTGTTCGAGCTGATCGAGGTCGTACATCGTGCGTTGCTCGAGCCGCTGCCGCTCCACGAGCTTGTTCGAAGACTCGAGCATCGCAAGGCGCTCCTGCAGCTCCTCGCGGATCGATCGCATCGCTCGAATCCGCTCTTCTTCCGGCGTCACGTAGTGGGAGCCTGGGTAGATGGCGTAGCGGTTCAGCTCCCGGAGCACCTTCCCACGCAGGGGATCCACCTCGAGGATCTTCTCGATCTCGTCGCCCCAGAACTCCACACGCACGGCGATGCCCTCGGAGTGCGCCGGGAAGATCTCCACCACGTCACCGCGCACGCGGAAGGTGCCGCGATGGAAGTCGATGTCGTTGCGTTGGTACTGGATGTCGACGAGGTTGCGCAGCAGAACGTCGCGCTCGAGCTGTTGTCCACGCTCGATTTTGATCAGCATCCCCTGATACCACTCGGCCGATCCAATGCCGTAGATGCACGACACACTGGCCACGATGATCACGTCACGGCGCGCCAACAGCGAGCGAGTCGCCGCGTGTCGCATGCGGTCGATGGCGTCGTTGACGATGGCGTCCTTCTCGATGAAGGTGTCGCTCGTGGGGATGTAGGCTTCCGGCTGATAATAGTCGTAGTAGCTTACGAAGTACTCGACCGCGTTGTGCGGAAACAGTCCACTGAGCTCGCTGTGGAGCTGCGACGCCAAGGTCTTGTTCGGGGCCATCACCAACGTCGGGCGATTCGCGCGAGCGATCACGTTGGCCATGGTGAAGGTCTTGCCGCTGCCGGTGATACCCAGGAGCACCTGTGCGCGCGCGCCGTCCTCGAGGCCCTCCATCAAGGCTTCGATGGCTTGGGGTTGGTCGCCCGTTGGCGAGTGGTCGCTGACGAGCTGGAAGCGCTCGGACAACTCGTCCTCGCTCACCTCAGCCACCGGCGGAACCCGGGCTCAGACCGTAGAGCGAAGCGACTCGTGCCGTCGCCTGACCGTCGCCAGAGACCACGAGCTCGCCCGCGGCGATGGCGGCCTGGGCTTCGAGGTCTCGGAGGTGGAGCGCGCGAGCCAGGCGCGGAGCCTGGATCTCGAGGCGGATGCACGGGGCGTGGGCGGCACCTCGACGCGCGCGCACGCGTCCCCGGCTCCAGGAGAGGTGAAACACAGCGCCCGACACGGAGAATTCGTGTTCCTCTTCGAGATCGGCGCCAAGCGCAGAATCCGCGGCCATGGCCAGCGCGAGGCCCATCAAGTCGGGCTCGAGGTGGTCGTCCTCTTCGGGCGGTCGAGCGCCATGCTTGCGGCCCCAGCGCGCCAGCGCCGCCAGTGGCTCGCCCAGCTCGGAGCCCGCCTCCGTCAGCTCGTAGACCCAGCTCGATGCGGGCGCGGGGAGCTTGTGGCGTGTGAGCAGTCCCTCTTCGAGGAGCTCCGTGAGGCGCTGGGTGAGCAGGTTTCGCCCGATGCCGGGCAGGCGCTCGAGCAGGTCGCTGAAGCGCAGGGGACCCAGCAGCAGGTCGCGGACGATCAGCAGTGTCCAGCGGCTACCGAGCAGATCGAGGCTCCGGGCGACCGGACAGACTTGAGCGTAACGACGCGCCATGGTCCGATACCTTGCCAGGCTTGACAGGCAGGTACCAGCCAGCGAAGTTCCGCACCAAGAAGTGCGTAAACATATACCGAGGAACGCCATGAAGCTCTACTCCAGCCCCGTCTCCAACAACTGCCGTCGCGTGCTGGCCACCATCGAAGAGCTCGGTCTCGGCGATGTGGAGGTCATCGACGTCAACCTGGCCAAGGGCGAGCAGATGCGGCCCGAGTTCTTGGCGATCAACCCCAACGGCAAGGTCCCGGTCCTGGTCGATGGGGGTCGCACGATCTGGGAGTCGAGCGCGATCATGCATCACCTGGCGCTGGGCAGCTGGCTCGAGCCCAAGGGCTTCGACCTGATCGACGTGTTGCGTTGGCAGGCCTGGGACTCCGCGCACTTCGGCTCGAGCATCCTCAAGGTGGTGTGGGAGCGTCTGGTGAAGCCGATGCGTGGCGCCGACCCCGACGAGGCCATCATCGCGTCCGGCCTCGCCGGTTTCGCTCGCTTCGCGCCCGTGCTGGAGGCGGCCCTCGAAGACAAGACCTTCCTGCTGGGAGACACGCTCTGCTTGGCCGATCTCTCCCTGGCGACGGACGTCGCGCTGGCGGCACCTGGGGGTATCGATCTCGAACCCTACCCGAACATCCGTCGTTGGTATGCTGGCATGGCCAAGCGACCGAGCATGCAGAAGACGGCGCCTCGCCTGTGATACGTTTCTTGGTCGGCGGGCTGCGGCTCACTGTTCGAAGCGGGTGTGAAGCACTCGGGTCCCCGCGGGATCGGAGAAGCGGCTGAAGTTCTCCCCGCCCGCGTAGCCGCTCGGCAGCGGCAGGTAGACGCGGTATTCGACTTCGTCTCCGCGCGGGATCGCGAGCAGAGCGCAACGACCCGCCGACGTGCGTGCGCTGACCCGTGGCAAGTCGGCGGGCAGAACGCAGGTCGCGTGGTCTGGGCACGCAGCGACGGGTCGGTCGTGCAGCGCACTTCGTACAGCGTCGCGGGCGCGAGCGCCGATGCGCGTGGCTCTGCTCGTCGTCTTCTTGATCCAGCGAGGTCGAGGCGTCCAAGGGCCCGTCGAGGCGGGCCACGGCGAAGGGCTGTGCCGGTCCGAAGCTGCGGTCGAAGACGACGGGCGCGTCCGTGTCGTTGACGATGATGATCGCGACCGGGCTGGGCTCGGCGTTCTGGCTTGGGGGCGGGACCGGCGACGCGGGCGCAGGCTCGACGGTCGTGGTGGTGGCAGAAGGACGCCGACTTCGACGCGGAGGTCCGCGGCCTTTTCGCCGCCGCTCACGCTGCGCTTGCCGAAGGAAAGCACATGCACTGGCTCGACTCGCCCCGCGGTCGCTTGGCTGCGGTGATCGTCCTCGATCCGTTCTCGCGCAACATGTTCCGCGACACGCCGGGCATGTACGCCGCCGACGCCTTGGCGGTCTCGTGGGCACAGGACGGCGTCGACCGTGGCTGGGACAAGGAGCTTCAGGGCGCCGCCCGCGCCTTCCTCTACATGCCCTTCATGCACAGCGAAGAGCTCTCTGCGCAGGAGCGCTGCGTGGCGCTCTTCTCGGCGTTCCGCGATGAGCTGCCCGGGGGCGCGTACCGCGACGACCTGAGCCGCAATGTCTCCTTCGCGGAGCAGCCTCGCGACATCGTCGCGCGCTTCGGGCGCTCCCCGCATCGGAACGCGAGCCTGGGTCGAGAGTCGACGCCCGAAGAGCAGGCCTTCCTGCTCGAGGACGGCTCTTCGTTCTGAGGCCCGAGGTCTGAGAACCGGCGGTCAGCCGTTCTTGGCGGCGAAGTCCTTCATGAAGGCGACGAGCTTCTCGATGCTGGCGGGCTCCATCGCGTTGTAGATCGAGCAGCGGATGCCGCCGACGGAGCGGTGGCCCTTCACGCCGATGAGCTCGTTCTTGGCGGCTTCGGCGATGAACTTCTTCTCGAGATCCTCGCTGGGGAGGCGGAAGACGACGTTCATCAAGGAGCGCGACTCCCTCTCGATCGGGCAGCGATAGAAGTCCGCGTTCCCGTCGATGGCGCCGTAGAGCAGGGCGCCCTTGGCGTCGTTGCGCTTTTGCATGCCGGCGGCGCCGCCGTTCGCCTTCACCCACTGGAGCACGTTGCGCACCATGTAGATGGGGAAGGTCGGGGCCGTGTTCTGGAGCGAGTCTCCGTCGACGATGGTGCGGTAGCGGAAGATGCTTGGGATGGCTTTGTTGCCCTCGCCCACCAAGGAGTCCTTGATGATGACGATGGTCACGCCGGCGGGGCCGAGGTTCTTCTGTGCGCCCGCGTAGATCAGGCCGAACTTGGACACGTCGACGGGTCGGCTGAGGATGTCGCTCGACATGTCGGCGACGAGCGGCGCGTCCGACTTGGGAACGTAGTGGTACTGGCTGCCGGCGACGGTGTTGTTGGTGGTGATGTGCAGGTAGCGAGCCTTCGGGTCGAGGTCGAGCTCCTCCTGCTTGGGCACGCGCGTGAAGCCCTTGCCGTCCGCGTTGGCGTCGAAGGCGACGCGGCCGCCGCCCAACACCTTGGCCTCTCCGAGCGCCTTCTTGCCCCAGGTGCCGGTGACGGCGTAGTCGCCGCTGCCACCGTCCAGCAGGTTCATGGGCACGAGGGCGAACTGCGTGGTGGCGCCGCCCCCCATGAAGAGCACGTGGTAGTCGTCCGGGATCCCGAGCAGCTCCTTCAAGAGCGACTTCGCCTCTTCGTGGACGGCCGCGTAGGCCGCTCCTCGGTGGCTGTGCTCGAGCAGGGACATGCCCGTGCCCTCGAAGTCGATGAGCTCGTCCCGAGTCTTCTCGAGGACCGAGAGCGGGAGGGTGGCGGGACCGGGATTGAAGTTGGTTACGCGGTGCGTCATGGCAGCCGGAGATTACTCCCGGCGTGGTGCCGTGCAAGGGCCGACGCTCGGGTCAATGACCGTGCGCCGAGCCCGCATCGCGGGCCACGAAACCTTCGCTCGCGGGAGCCCGACGCACAGCCGCCGTCGCCTCCGGCGTCCTGAAGGCGTGCGACGTCGGCGCGCCGTCGCGCATGGGCAGCGAAAATCCGCCGGCCGCGATTTGCACAGCTCGCGCAGAGTGAAACGTGTTTTTCAGTCGCATGTTCTACGCGCGAGATGCCAATGGAAAATTTGTACTTTCACGCTTGACGGCGTTGAAAGACACATTCATAGCTGAAGGGTAGGAGCAACTCTATGAAGCCGTCCCGACTGCAAAACCGAGAGCGTCACGCAACCTGGTCTCAGCACCAGATTGCGAACCACGACGCCGTCTGCGTTGTCACGCAGATGACCACGGTTCGCGCGGCTGGGAGCCGCGGGAGGTCGATGGGCTAACACCCTCGCCTCCCTGCTTCTCCGCCGCGCGTCCGAATGGGCCCGCGGCCTTTTTGTCTCTGGATCGTTCCTCTGCCGCCGCGGCCCGCTCTCCCTTTTGGGGCGAACCAAGGCCATGGAACCACGACAAGACAATCAATATCTGACATGGACGAACCGGCCGTTGGCCGAGCTTCTGCGACTGTCGTGGCCGATCGCGGTCTCGATGCTGTCGTACGCCTTCATGACTCTGGTCGACACTTTCTTCGTCGGGCGGCTCGGATCCGCCGCGCTCGCGGGCGTCGGTCTGGGTGGCATTGCCGCCTTCACCCTGCTCTGCGGGAGCTTCGGGCTCCTGCGCGGCGTGAAGGTGCTCGTCTCGCAGGCCGTGGGTGCCGGGCGTGGGCGTGAGGCCGAGGCCTACTTGGGCGCGGGGACCGGGCTCGCCGTGGGCATCGGGCTGCTCACCGTCGGGCTGGGTCAGGCGCTGGCGGCGCTGCTACCTTGGATCGCGGCGAGCGCGGCCTCGGGCCACATCGCGCAGGCGTATCTGCGCATCCGCGTCGCCGGTGCGCCGATGGTGCTCGTCTACGTGGCGCTGCGCGAATACCGCTACGGCGTGGGCGATGGGCGCTCACCCATGGTCGCGAACGTGCTCGCCAACGTGATCAACGTGGCGCTCGACTACTTCTTCGTCATCCACCTCGAGTGGGGCGTGGAGGGAGCGGCCTGGGCCACGGTGATCGGACACGGCGCCGAGGCCATCTACCTGCTCGCGGCGTCGCGGATCAGCCGCGAGGCGTGGAGGGCGTCGACCCTGAAGCACGTGCGTGACGTGCTGCGCGTGGGCGTGCCCACCGGGCTGCAGTTCATGCTGGAGGTGGGCGCCTTCTCGCTTCTGACGGCGCTCTTGGCTGCCTTGAGCGAGACGGCCGTCGCGGCGCATCCGGTCGCGCTCTCCGTCCTGCACTTCGCGTTCTTGCCCACGGCTTCGGTCGCGGAGGCGGCCTCGGTGCTCGCGGGTCAAGCCGTGGGCGCCAGGCAGGAGGATCTGGTGCCGAGGATCGCCCGCTTATCGCTGGCGGTGGCCATGGTCTACGCGATCTTCTGCACCTTGGTGCTCGGAGGCTTCGCGGGGCCCATCGCCTCGGCCTTCACGGATGAGCGCGTGCTCTGGCGTGCGACGGTTCACCTGTTGTGGGTGGCGGCCGTGTTCCAGATCTTCGACGCGGCCAGCGTCATCTCGCGCGGCGTCCTGCGCGGCACGGGAGACGTGCGGGTGCCCGCCTTGATCGGGGTCGCGTGCGCGTGGCTGTTCACGCCTCCGTTGACCTGGTTGCTCGGATATCACCTGGGACTCGGCGCTCTCGGGGGTTGGCTCGGGCTGTGCGGCGAGATCATCGTGGGCAGCGGGTTGCTCTGGAGGCGCCTGGCCCATGGGGATTGGCGAGCGGCCTCCCGCGCGACGCGCGACATGCTCGAAGCGCAGAGCGATTCCGTTCGCCAGCATCCCCTCCTCGCGCAAGCGCGCCGTGAGAGGGAGCGGCTTCCACGTCCTAGAGCGTGATCCACGAGGACGGGACGGGAGAGCGTTGCGCGGCAAGATCGGGTGTGATCGCGTCGCGGCATGTCGACCATTTCCCAAGACCTCAAGGAACGAATCGTTCGCAGCGTGAACGAGG
>Ga0100401_1000939_pt1 | contig 23982 bp, 14 predicted proteins | sample CryGeymeta201525_FD_80421 | JGI IMG/M metagenome (GOLD analysis project Ga0100401, IMG submission 80421) | Groundwater microbial communities from Crystal Geyser aquifers in Utah, USA - Crystal Geyser metaG 2015-25 | ecosystem: Environmental > Aquatic > Deep subsurface > Groundwater | place: USA... | reverse complement strand
CCTAACAGGTCCAGCAATAGCTCGAAGGCGGCGGGTTCGAGTTCCTCGAAATCGGAGAGGCGCAGTGGTCCGCGATCCGCCAGTGCGGCATGGGCGCGGGCGAGCTGTGCATTTTCCTCCTCAGCCAGGCGGCGGAGGGCTTCGCGCTCTTGGGAGAGATCGACCATCTTCGGCGCACGGCCACCACGCTGCTGCCGCCCGGTGTTCCGATGTTTGGGGTCCAGCCACATCGGGATGGCATCCAGCCAACTCGTGCTCGGCGACTCATCCGCCTGCTCGCGTTGTTCGAGAGTCTCGTCGTTGATCCGCAAATGCCGCGACGGAGCGAGCGCGAAGACCGCCCGCCACAGCCGATGGGCCTGTGCATCGTCCGGCACCTCCGCAAACCACTGCGCCAGCTCACGCCAGTCCTGCGACCGGTCGCTGCCGCTTTGTCGTCGGTCGTGCAGATTCTGCAAGGCGAGTAGCAACGCCGGAATCGCCTCGCGGGCTCGGGCACGAAGCATTTCCGCCTGAGAGCCGCCACTCGCCGCGCCAACAAACCACCGTCTCAGACCATTCCAGCGTCCCTCCCGTCGCGTGATCTCGGCGCCAAGCAGCTCGGGGTCATCGGGATCGAGCGCATCCGCGCGGGCGCTGCGACTGATCGCCTCGAAATGCCGCCGGACCTCCGCCCGCTCAAGCGCGTCGATCTTTTCCACGATCCCCGGCGTCGCGGCGACGAGTTCACGCACGAAGCGCTGGAGGTAATCAATCAGCCGCTCCTTGTAATCGACAAAATCTGCGGCAGTCAGGCCGTGCAGCTCGATCGTGTTCTGGAGAAACTGCATGAACTGCTGCGCCTGCACGGTGAATTCCTCGAAGCGCGCATGAAGATGACTGAACTCCTGATAAAGCCGTGCCGGATCATGCCGCTCACCTGTTAGATGGCGTCTGATCACTTCCAGGTAGTCATCGATGTCCCGCAGCGCCACGATCTGCAACTCGCCCGGCTGGCCCAGCGCATCATCGAAAATCGCCAGCGCCCGCTGCGCTGCTTCGCCCCGCGCCGACAGCTGATAGAGCCAGCGAGTCTTATAAAAGTCTTCCACCGTCGTGGCATCGAAGCGGTCCGAACTACGGTCGAGGTTCCCCCATTCCACCAACTGATCCAGCAATGATGCCAGCGCTTCTTCCGCAAAGCCCGCCGCTCGCGCGACCTCAGCCGGGCGCAGATGAATCACAAAATTCTCCCGCGCCGTCGCGAAGGCCCGCAGCACGCTGCGGTAGGCGTCAGCCTTCGCCGCACTGAGATGCGTGAAAACGGTGTATTGAGATCCATCCATCGGCTGTGACCAGAATTTGAGGGAATGCGCCCGGAATGTCGAAGCCAGAGACTGGTCCGATCAAGCCTTCCGTCTCCCTCACGGGTCTCCACACAACCTGATGGGCAGTGGGAAGCAAGCGTCATCAAAGGTGAACGCCCAGCACCTTCCAAACCGTTCCCTGCCCTGCGAAAGAAACCTGAGAAATCCCCGAGAACCATGAATAACCCTGTCGAAAACGACCAGAATTGCCGACAAATCGGGAAGACAAGGGGAAAAATTCGCGTAAAGTCCGCTACTCCATGGCACGCTTTCTTTCCATGCTCCTATTCGCCGCCGCGCCGACTTCGCCGGGCCAAACCGTCGATTTCAATCGCGACGTCCGCCCGCTTTTGACGAAGAACTGTACGACCTGCCACGGTGGTGTGAAGATGGCAGGCGAGGTCTCATTTCTCTACCGCGACGATGTCCTTGGGCAAGGGGAATCCGGCAAGACGGTGGTCGTTCCCGGGGACCCGGATGCTTCGGAGATGATCCGCCGCCTGCTGACCACCGATCCGGATGACCGGATGCCGCCGCCGGACCACCACCCGAAACCACTGCCGAAGGAAGACGTCGATACCCTCATCCGCTGGGTCGAACAGGGTGCCGAATGGGGCGATCACTGGTCGTTTCAGAAACCGGAGAAAGTCACGCCACCCGCAGTTGAGGACAAGGCATGGCCAAGCCAAGAACTCGACCGTTTCATTCTCAAGCGTCTCGAAGACGAAGGCATCCAGCCAGCCGCCGAGGCCGATCCTACCGAATGGCTCCGACGTGCCTCCCTCGACCTCACCGGCCTGCCGCCGACGCTTGATGAGTTCCAGACCTTCCAGCAAGCCGCTGCCGTCGATCGTCAAGTGGCTATGGAACAAGCCGTTGACCGGATGCTTGCCTCGCCCGCCTACGGCGAAAAGTGGGCCGCCATGTGGCTCGACCTCGCCCGCTACTCGGACACCTTCGGATTTGAAAAGGACCCGCATCGCGATATCTGGCCATGGCGGGACTGGGTGATTGATGCCTTCAACGCCGACATGCCTTACGACACGTTTACGATCAAACAACTCGCCGGAGACCTGATCGAGAATCCCGAGCCCGACGACTTGATCGCGAGTGCTTTCCATCGGAACACCCAGAACAACACGGAAGGCGGCACCGACGACGAGGAGTGGCGAATGTCCGCAGTGATCGACCGCGTCAACACCACCTGGACGACATGGAATGCCACCACCTTCGGCTGCGTGCAATGCCACGCCCACCCCTACGATCCCATCCCCCACGACGACTACTATCGCTTCCAAGCTTTCTTCAACAACTCGGAGGACGTCGATATCAACGGCGATTCCCCTCGCACCAAAGTCGCTAGGAATTTGGACCAACAGGCCGAGACCGTCCGGCTCGAAAAGGAGATTCTGAAGCAGAGACGCGCGATCAACTGGGCCGTGCGCGACATCGCCAAAAACGTGGAGCAATGGAAGGTCGCGGCATTTAGTAAAGCCGTAGTCGAGCCATCCACGGGCACCCTTTCTCAGCAGCAGGATGACGGCATGGTCGTCACCGCTGGCACCACGCCGACGAGAAGCATCTTTGTTCTCGAGACGGATGCCGAGCCGCTCTCGCTGATCCGGGTAGAGATTTTCCCCGCCCAGGATGATCCCGCCGCATGGCATGGTCGCGGCCAGGTGATCTCCGGTTTCGAGGCAAGCTACCTCAGTCCCAGCGGCGAGCGCCGACCGATCGCCTTGCGCGAGGTCGCGGCGGACTTCCTGGCCGGTCCCTTTGATCCGAACGATTCCCTGAAAGGTGGCGCTGCGGGCTTTGGCGATTACCCGATGACAAAAAGCCCGCGGACCGCTTGGTTCATCGCCGAACAAGCGGTCACACCGGATGAGGGCGAAAAGCTTGAACTCAAGATCCGCCATGGTGCCACTTGCAACGAGAGCCAGAATACCGTGCTGCAACGATTCCGCATCTCGCTGAGCCATGACGACGTGCTCACCCGTCACATCGCGAGTCCCGAGCACCGCGAAGAATGGAGCAAGCTGCAACGACTAGAATCGCAGTACAACGCGATTCCCGGCATGACTATTCCGTTCATGCGGGATCGCGAGGAAGCCGCCACGCGGGAAACCCGGGTCTTCATCCGCGGCAACCGCATGACGCTCGACAAGCTGGTGCAGCCCGGCATTCCCGAAGTCTTCGGCGGCCCGAAGGAATCCAAGAACCGTCTGGACATGGCCCAGTGGCTCGTCAGCAAGGACAATCCGCTGGCCGCCCGCACCCTGGCCAATCGCCTTTGGGACCAGATCTTCGGCATCGGCATCGTCGAGACCCTTGGTGATTTCGGCAGCTCGGGCGCACTGCCTTTCCATCCCGAACTTCTCGACTTCCTCGCACTGAGGCTGCAAGACAATCACCAGTGGCACCTCAAGCCTTTCCTCAAGGAGCTGGTTCTTTCATCCACCTACCGGCAATCCAATAAGGCAACGGCTTCGATGATCGAAAAAGATCCACGCAACCGCCTGCTCGCACGCGGTCCGCGCAATCGATTAACGGCGGAAATGGTGCGAGATCAGGCGCTGCTCGTCTCGGGCCTGCTATCCACCAAAATGGGTGGCCCACCCGTTTACCCACCGCAGCCCGAAGGGATTTGGAATTCGGTTTACAGCGGAGCAAAGTGGGACACCTCTCAGGGAGAGGACCGTCACCGGCGGGCCATCTACACTTACAACAAACGCACCGCCGGATACCCCGCCTTCCTCACCTTCGATGGATCGGCGCGCGACGTCTGCCTTCCCCAGCGCGTCGCCACCAACACTCCCCTCCAGGCACTCGTCACCCTCAACGATCCGGCCCATATCGAATTCGCCCAGGCCTTCGCCAAACGCATGAACGAAGCCGGCGAAGACCTTCGAATCCAGCTCGCCCATGGCTACCGATTGATCACCCTGAACGAGGCCCCGCCAGAAGTCATCGAAGTCCTTGCATCACTCCACACCGATGCGAAAGCGGACTACGAGCAGAACCCGAGCGAGTCCGCCAAGCTCGCCACAAGCCCGGGCGAGGCCGCCCTCGTCCTCGTCGCCAACACCCTTCTCAACTCCGATCTTGCCCTCAACCGGTGATGAATATTTTCCAACAATTCCAGCACGGCCGCATCCAGCATCTGACTCGCCGCCACTTCCTCGGCCAGTCGGCCCTCTCACTGGGTGGCCTGTGGATGAGCACGCAGTCGGGATTCGGAAGCGCCTTGAAGAAGGATCCCGCCGCACCACTCGCCCCCGATATCCCTCACTTTGCCCCGAAGGCAAAACGCGTGATCTACCTCCACATGGCCGGCGCGCCGAGCCAGCTCGAGTTGTTCGACTACAAACCGGAACTGACCAAATACGACGGCAAGGACTGCCCTCAGGAGTTTCTCGAAGGCAAGCAGTTCGCTTTCATTCAGGGCGTGCCAAAGATGTTGGGCTCGCAGTATCCTTTCCATCAGGCAGGAAAAAGCGGCCAATGGATTTCCGACCGCCTGCCTCATTTTGAGGAAGTCATCGATGAAGTCTGCTTCATCAAATCGATGTGGTCCGACCAGTTCAACCACGGCCCCGCCCAGTTGCTTCTTCACACCGGCAGCGCCATCCCGGGCAATCCATCAGCCGGTGCCTGGTCGACCTACGGGCTCGGTTCCGAAAACCAGAATTTGCCCGGCTTCATCGTTCTCACCTCCGGCGGAAAAAACCCGGACGCCGGTAAATCCGTGTGGGGCTCCGGCTTTCTGCCAAGCGTCTATCAGGGCGTCCAGTGCCGCTCACAAGGCGACCCCGTGCTCTATCTCGGCAACCCCGACGGCGTTTCCCAAAAGCTCCGCCGCCGCACCCTCGATGCCCTCAATCAGCTCAACCAAACCGTCGCCACCGACCTCGGCGACCCGGAAACCGCCACCCGCATCGCCCAGTATGAGATGGCCTTCCGGATGCAAATCCACGCCTCCGATGCCTTCGATATCTCCGAGGAAAACGAAGCCGTCCACAAAGCCTACGCCACCCAGCCCGGCAGAGAGTCCTTTGCCAACAACTGCCTGCTCGCACGACGCCTTGCCGAGCGCGGCGTCCGCTACATCCAGCTCTTCGACTGGGGTTGGGACTCCCACGGCACCGGCCCGGACACCGACCTGCGCAAGGGCTTCGCCGACAAATGCCAGCAGATCGACCAACCCATCGCCGCCCTCCTCAAGGACCTCAAGCAACGCGGCCTGTTAGAGGAAACCCTCGTCATCTGGTCCGGAGAATTCGGCCGCACGCCGATGCGTGAAAATCGCGGAGGCGTCGAAATGGCGGCCGTCGGCCGCGACCACAGCCCCTCCGCCTACACCATTTGGATGGCAGGCGGCGGAGTGAAGCCCGGCTTCAGCTACGGTGAAACCGACCCGATCGGCTACGAAGCCGTGGCCGACAAGGTCAGCGCCCACGACTTCCATGCCACCCTGATGGCGTTGCTAGGCTACGATCACAAGCGCTTCACCCACCCCTTCCAAGGCCTCGAACAACGCCTCAGCAACGTCACCAAACCTTCGCGTGTCGTGAGTGATGTGATCGCCTAGAGCCGCAGATCTCGTGTTCACGACAGGGCGCTCAAGCTGATCTTCCACTCGATATCATGGTCGGTGTCCTCATCGAGTGGATGCGTTTGGTAATTCTCGATTTCTACAAACGAAACTATGTCTACGAAAGCTGTGTCCAAATGTCCATATGTCTAAATGGGAGCTCGCATAATCCTTGAAACTGCTTAAGACTCCTGACCCCGGTGACGAGCATCCTTGGGCGTGATTGAAACGGGGATTCCCCGTGACGATTGGGAATAAGCGGGCGATGTTCCCCACCCACTGGAATCGCTTATTTCGATTTCGGATTCCAGAAGGGACCGTTTCCACCGCGCCCCGTGTTGTCGATCTGTCTCATGTCGCCCTTGGTGAGTTCTCCCACGTGGCCGTCGAAGTAAACGACGATGGCTTTGTCGCCATGCCGGTAGGCGATGGCACCATTGCTGGTCTTGCCTTCTATTCCTTTCCAGCTGAAGCGGGCACTGTAAGCGAGGCGGACGTCGGTGGCAGAGGCGAATGCCATCGATTGCGCCGGCCGGGCCACATTCGCCATCGTGTGGAACGCTTCCGCATCCGGTTTGCCGACCACATTGGGCAGGCCGGTGTTGTTCATGCCGAAGGAGCCGGCCATGCTCTTGTGGAAATTGTCCACCTTGGCGCGCACCACCTTGGGATCGAGCATGGAGAGCGGCACGGTTCTGGACGGAGCCCCTTGCGCGTTGTAAACCTCACCGCGGAAGTATTTGAGAAATTCCGGAGACTGATACCACCAGCCCGCGCGATTGCCATTCTTGTCCATGACTTGATAAGAAACGTACCTGCCGGAATGGTCCGAAGCATAGCTGGCGTTGGCGACTTGAAGCTGTGACAGGCTGCGGACCGTTGAGGCTTTGTCCGCGATGGCCCTCATTCTCTTCATTCCCACCATCGCCAAGGAGGCGAGAACGACGATGATGACGATGACAACGAGCAGTTCTGTGAGCGAAAACCCCCGCGGAAAGCGCGGAAGAGGAACGGGGACAGGTGATGGTTTCATGAGTGGGAGAATGATGAAATCCCTTTTGATAAATGACGAAATGGTAGCCCATCAAGGAAGCTCCGCCCATCTCACAAGCGGGGGATTTTTCACTCACCCGTCAAAGAGTGAGTGACGGCTGGCATCAATCCATCGCGACACGAAGACGCAGGAAAGCCCTGGGCGGCTCGCCCGGCAAGGCATAGGAGATGATGTCCGGATCGTTGACGTAGGAAACGCCGCCGACTTCCGCCCAGGGATCGGTCTGGCCGAGGTCGGTGGATGTTTCGATGGCGTAGCTGAGGCCGCTGGTGCCGGGGCGCTTGGCAAAAGCCAGCGTGTGACCGGTAAAGTCGCCGACCTTGGGGTCGGGCACCGTGGGATCATGGCCGGCGAGCGCGAATTCCAGCAGATTGGCGACCTTGTCCTTGTCGAAGTCGTCGCTGGGTCCCCGCTGGTCGATGGGGATGGATCCCTTGGCGAAGACACCTGAAATCCACGAATCAAAACCGAAGGAGGCCTCGGCAGTGAGGTAGCCGGCGGCGTCCAAAGCGAAGTGGTTGAAGCCGTCCGCCGAGATGAGCGTGAGTTGGGAGGGGTCCAAGCCGGCGCTGTCGGTGCCGAAACGCAACGAGGTACCAGGGACGAAGTTTCCTGTCAGATCGAGCGTACCGGTCCAGTCCACGGCACTGCTGTCGGCGAAGGCCATGGAGGCACCGGCACCCAGATGAATGATCGCCGCACCGCTGATGTCGAGACGGCCCGCAGTCTCGGCGGCGGAACCGCTGTCGAGTGCGGCGTTGGCGATGACGACCGCGCTTCCGTCTGGCAGGACGCCCGCGGCTCCCAAGGTGAGCGTACCGGCCTCGATGGAGGTCGGCCCGATGTAGGTGTTGGCGAGGGTCAGCACGGTGTTTCCGGTTCCGACCTGTGCAAAGCCGCCGTCGCCGGTGATGGGTGCCGCGAACGGACTCGTGCCTTGGGTCACGGTGTTGGAGCGGTTCACCGCGAGGGTGGCCCCGGCTTCCACGATGATCTCGGACGAGTTGCTCGAAACTCCACCCGTGGTGCCGCCATCGCCGATCATCAAGGTGCCGCCACTCACGATGGTATTGCCCCAGTGGCTGTTCTGTGCCGTGAAGGCGAGTGTGCCGGGGCCGGTTTTGTGGAATCGATTGTTGGTGTTCACGCTAGTGCCCCCGGCGACGATGCCGCTCATTTTCGCATCGATCACGGCCGCGCCGTCATTGACCTGAATGATGCGGGTGGTGCCCGCGAGGGAGATCCGGTGTTGCCAATCGATCGTGGCGTCGGACGTTTCATGGCCCAGAACGAGCGCCCGGCCGCTGCCGATGAAATTCGTCGCAGTCCAATTGATGGAGCTGCTGGAGGAGCTGTCGGGTTCCGGAGAAAATCGCACCACACGATCCGCGCCGAAGGCGGCGAAGCCACCGTCGCCGGTCCAGCGGAGCTGGTTGTCACTGGTGCCGATGGTGCGGTTGACGAGGTCTCCAGCACCGAGGCCGAGGATGCCGCCGCCATCGAGGGCGAGGTTTCCGTTGCCCAAGGCGGTGGTGCTGTCTGCCCGCAACAAACCGCCGGTGATCCGGGTCGCAGCGCTGTGGGTGTTGTCACCGGAAAGGACCAAGGCAAGGTTCCCGCCCTCCTTGATGAGGCTCTTGCCGGCTCCCGAAAGATCGCCGGCGATGATGATGGTGGAGTCGGCCATTCCATCCGCCGGACGCACGGTGAGGTCATCCGCCAGTGTGATGTCCAGATCCCCGGCAAGCGTGACGGTGCCGGTGCCGCCAGCCGTGCGGGTGAGGTATGCCATGGCGCTATCGGGCTGATCGAATGTCAGCGAGCCTGCCATGCCTTTTTGCAATAGGGTCGACTGGCCGCCATCACTGTCCCCTACGACGATCTCGCCGAGCTTGACCGGCGCGTTCATATTGACGGCTTGGTCACCGGAGATGTCGTTGCCCATCACGGCGATGGCTCCGGTTTCATCGGGCCACACACCGGAACTCCAGTTGGGTCCATGGTTCCAGTCGAACCCGCCGCCGGTGATGGGAATCCACGAGGCATTGGTGGGGGAAACCTCTACGTTCACGGGCGTGTTGGAGATGATGACGGGTGCCTCGCCGGGTGCAAACCGCACCTCGGCCTGTGAACTGGATCCGCTGACGGTCGCCATCGATTTTCCCGCGTAAGAAATGGAACTACCCTGTCCGAGATAAAGCGTCACCTTGCCGTCGCCAAGATCCGCCGCGATGCCGAAGCGACCGGTGAACGAAAGCCCGACGGAGCCATCGGTGTAGGTTTCGTCGTCGTTCGGATTGGCCATCACGTAATGGACGAGGTCGTTTCCACCCACCGTGCTTTCGATTTTCACTCCCGTCACCACGCCGCCGCGCAGCAGGCTTGTCACGCTCCCGACCGTGCCGCCGGTGCTGCCGAGGTGTGGTTCATAGACCGTCGCGAAAGCCTTCGCCCAGGCCTCGCCGATCTGGCGGACGACGACCGTCGGGGCGTTCTGCGTGTTGTAGGGAGTTGGGGCATCGACGATGGCCGGGCTGTCCACCTTGACATACTCGCGGCTGGCCACGGCGGGCATGTGCATGGCCATGTAGCGGGGCGTTCCCGACACCGTCGCCACGAATCGGGCGCGGAACGATGCGGATGTCGGTTGGGAAACGACGGGGTTGCTGAAGTAGCGCCAGCCCGGCTGGTCATAGCTGTCTCCGATGTCGTTCTGGAAACGCTTGGCCTGGCTGACCAGCGGCAGGGGCGCGCCATCGGTGCTCATGTCCACGGAAGTCTCGCCGATGTTCCGATAGATGTAATCATGATACTGGTCGGTGACAGGGCCGTTGAGCGTGGTCGCCGTGCGGTTCGTCACGGTGGATTTGGAGCGGAACAGATCGACATAGAAGCCGCTGGTCGGCGAGGTGCGCACGATCGCCATCGTGCGCTGCTGGGTGGCTTCCGCCAAGGTGCCCCCGTCATCGGCGAAGGAACTGCACGTGAACGAGAAATCCGGTGAAACGGCGGTGGCGAAGGGCTGTGGCTCCATGGCCACCGTCTGGACGGTGTTGATGCCGATCCCCTCCCAGCCCCCCTCGCCGCGCGAGCCTCCGTTGACGATGACGGTGTTGTTGGAGGCGAACAAGCGGTAGTGATTCTCGTGGAGCTTGCTCTGATAGGTGCTGCGCCCGGATTTCGCACCCAGCACCTCGCCCATGCCGAAGATTTCCATGCCCATGCCGCTGGCGTGGCTGTGGATGTGGCCGGCTCCGCCGACGAAGCACATCAGTCCGTAGGTGGTGTTGTTCGCGGGAGCCGGATTGCGCTGCAAGGCGACGCCGGCGAAGGGCAGCCTGTCGGTCCGGGGAAGTTCCGGCGTCACTCCAGGCCCGGAGACCACGGGAGCCTGCCAGAGCAGTTGGAGCGGATCGTTCTGGGTTCCCAGGTTGTCGTAACCATTGAGTGTGGGACGGTGGTATCTCCCCTCCGCCACGCCGCCGTTGATCAACGATCCGAAGTATGATGCGAGATCCGTCCGGCCGCGGGCCAGCGCGTGCTGATAGACCAGTTCATAGATGAAAAACGGGCCACTGGTTCCGTTGCGCGTCCCGTCTCCGAAGAGGATCTGCTTGCCGTTGGGATAGCGCAATTGGCTGATGCGCGGAAGGCTCGTTGGAAGGTTCGGATAACTGCCGAACAGGTCCAGCGACGGATCGTAACGCTCCAGCAGCACCATGTGGGTGCTGCGGATGTTGCCCACGGCAGCGGCGTACTGCAGCGACTCGGGCCAGATATCGCCCGCCTGGACGTAGTGGCGGTAATCATAATTCAGCGACGCCTGGCGCGACGACCCCGTCGCGAGATAGACCTGCACCGCCGCCGCGCGCTCGGAATCGTCGTCCAGGGCGAGCAGGTTGTTCAACATGGCGGTAGACATCAGGGCCGACCAGTTGGACTCCTTCTGCCCGTGATCGCGGGTGAGTTGATAGTATTTGCGGAAATAACTCTGGGCGTTGGTGAAGTTGAAATTGACCATGCCTGCGGTCTGCACGTCGTGGACTTGGTTGCCCTGAAGCCATGGGTAGAGGAAATCGTAGACGATCGGTAACTGCGTGCCGGTCACCCGCGCCTCCTTGAGCAGATCATTCTGGAAGATCCAGCCGCCGTTGGCGGTGCTGGTGGATGCTGCCACCGGCAACAGGGTCTTCACCGTGTTGTGCAGGATGTCGGCCGCGCAGCTCGCGTATTTGCCGTCTCCCGTCAGATAATACAGGACCGCGCAATCCACGCCGACGTTGAGCTTCTGTTCGGCGGCGTAACGCACCGATGCCTCCGCATAGGTGGGGATCGTCTTGAACTTCGCTGGGGAAAGCGTCCACTCCACCGGCAGCTCGCGGAGGAATGCGTCGCGGTTGGATTGGTGGCTGGCCACATCGGCGGCCACGCGTGCGACCATCCCGTTGAACACGCTCGAGGCCCAGGCGTGGTTGGCGATTTTGTCGAGGATGCCGGCCTTTTCCGAATTCTGCACCCAAATGAACGGGCGGGTATCCGCCGGTGCCGCCTCGCCCCCATCGGCGGCGGCGAGCATCAAGGCAACACAGGCAAGGGCGGGCAGCGGTAGCAACAGGCGGGGGATCGGATTCATCGCAGCGGGCGTTCCAAAGGCGGATGCCGGTCGGCAAGTCCGACTGGAGCATTCCCCACCTTTGCTGGTTCCCTGATACCTGCAAGCACCCGCTCAGGCAAGCCACCCAAAAGGGTGAGATGGGATAAAAAAGCGCCCCGGAATCCCTGACGTGGCGGGAAACCGGGGCGGAGGAGCGTTCGGAGCGGAGTTTGCGGCACCGATCAAGGACCGGTCACCTTGAGCCGGGCGAAGTTTTTGGTGCCGGCCGGGAAGGTGAATTTGACCTCCGTCGCGGACGGGAAGGTCACGGAGCCTCCCGGGGCCGGAGCCCAGCCACTGAGCGTGGCGGAGGTTTCCACCATGTAATCGACGCCATACACACCGGCGTAATCCGCAGCCTTGGTGAAGGTGACGCTGAACGCGCCGGCCTCGCTGTTCACCTCGGGCAGCGCGGTGAAGCCGGTGGTGTTGCCGTTAGGACCGCCGATGAAGTACTCGACACCGTTGGTCACGCCGTCGAAGTCGTGGTCCTCGTCAATACCTCCTGCGGTACTGTTGGTCGTCTTCCAGCTGTCGAAGCCGGTGCCGCTCACGCTTCCCAGCGTGCGGATCTGCAGGTTGTCGAACAGGGCGTGGCGTTCGCCAGGCGTAGAGGTTAAGATGAGGTTCGCCGACAGGCTGATGTAGTTCTCATCGCTACCGCTCCAAGTGAACGATCCCGAGGTGAAAGCAGTCAAGCTGTCGTCAAAGAACACTTCGTAGTTCACCGTCGAGGTGGCATTGAAGTCAGTCAGTGAACAGTCAATGCGCATTTTCGTCGGCGTCGCGGGTAAGCTGCCTATGACGATGGCGCTCCCTCCGTTTTCCCGGACCTCAAGCGTGCTGTTGGTGCCCCTGTAGCTGACCAAAAGGTCACCGGCGGAACCTGTGGCGTTTGCACTGGTCTGTGCGTCGATGTCGGTCGAATCTTGACCCAAAGCGACGCTGAGGTAGCGGGTGGTTCCGCCAGAAGCATAGGCGTTGAGATCGACCGTGACGCTGAATCCGCCGGCTGACGCGATGGCGGCATCGGTGAAGTTGTGGTTGGGATAAACCACGGCACCGGAACCACCGGCGCTCTCATTCGACTCGAGCAGCAATTGGCCGTCCGTGAGTTGGACGTTGGCAACACCGACGGGCACCTCGGTGTAGGTCAAGGCACCAAGGGTTCCATACTTGCCGGCAGATGCGTTGAGATCGGTGTCGTCCGCCCGGTTATAGGAATCGCCGAAGAGAACGGTGGGGTCGTTGGCAATCGTCGAGAAGGTCCAGACCGAGGAATCGCCGATGGCGTAGCCGTTGCCCAAAAGGTCAGTGAAGGCTGTGTCGTCGATGAAAACATAGTAGGAGGTGTTGTATGCCAGCGAAACCGTGGGAACGATGGCGATCCTGTTGCCGTTCTGGCTCACGGATGTCACGTCGATGTTCTCCACCAACGAGTCGTCGGACACCCGGTAAATGCCGATATTGCCGGTACCGATCTGGGGGGCCTCATCGAAGGCGATGAACAGCGCGCCATCGAGCGGGGCGGTGCTCGTTCCGGAGATTGGGTGAAAGTAAACAGGAGACGGCGGGATGTTGTCGATGGTGAAGCTCCAGTTGGGATCGTCCGTGGCGAGAAGGCCGGGATAGAATGCGTCATCGGCATCCTTGATGGCGTCCGCGCTGATCTCGATGGCGATTTCGTCGCCCGGAGCGCCGAGATCGTTCGTGGGAGTGATGGTCAGCACGTTCCCGTCCACCGACAGAGTGCCATCGGGATCGGGACCGGGGAGGGAAATCACCGTGTCATTGGAGGTGGTTAGATTCTTGATGGTGACACTGCCGGTGGTGTTGAGGAAGACCGGCTCGCCGAAAGTGGCCACCAGATTCTGGGATGGCACGATACTGGTGGCATTGTCGGTGGGATCAGTGGCGAGAAGGACCGGCGGCCCGGGCACTTGCACCTCGACATAGTCAATGACCGTGTTCGTAGTGTAACAACTCGAAAATCCGATGTAGTTCTGGTCTGTGCCCGTCCATGTGGTCGAGCCGGTATAAACCGATGAGCCATTAAGGAATACTTCGTAGTCGAGCGTGGTCCCATCGGTCGTGTCGGCGAAGGTGAACGTCGCTTTGAGTTCAGCCGGATAACCGACAACCGCGAAAGTTCCCTTTGAGGTTCCCTCCTCCCAGATCGTGAGACCGGTAGTGGCGCCGATGGTGTCGTAGCCGATGAACACATCGGCATTCGGGCGAACATTGGTGGCGCTGGCTCCCGGTATTGCCGCGATATCGGCCTGCGACCAGCCGATCCCGAAGCCCGTGTGGCGAAAGTCGCCACCTGAGCCGCTGCTGGTGATTTGCATCGTGACGGTGAAGGACGTAAGACCGGTGAAGTTGTGGTCCGGCCACACGACCGCGCCACTGTTCCCGTCAGAAAGCGCGTCGAGCACGAGATTGCCACCGGCGTTAATGGCGGCGGTTCCGCTCACGTAGGTCTGCTCGACCCAGGTGAGGGGAGCCAAAGCACCGCTCTGTCCGTCGGTGCTGGCGTTGAGATTGGTGTTGGCAGGGCGACTGAAATCGTCTCTGAACAATATGTTTTGGGCTTGGGCCAACGCAGCCGTGAAAACGGTGGCGGTTAGCAGGAGAAGCTTGAAGATGCTAGTTCTCATTTTCTTCTTTGGAGTGGGTTTTTCAGTCTCTTTGCAAATGGAGGATGGGGATGCGGCGGCGACGCCTCAGCGGCGGCGGCGCAGCAAGCCCAACATGCCGAGCGTGCCGAGGAACATTGCCGTGGGTTCGGGGACGACGGTAATGCCGATGTTATCGATCAGGGTTTCTTGGCCACCGCCGGTGCCCGTGGACGTGGCTCCACCAGTAAAGGTGAGCGTGAAGATGGCATTCGTACCCGCTTCCCACACACTGTCCGTCAAGCCGGTGAGATCGACCGCCCAGTCGCGCTCGACCGCAGTTGCTTGCATCATGGCTTTCTCGACGAGCGTTCCGCTGGCAACCGTTCCGGAGATCGCACCACTGTAGGTAAGGGTCCAGTCTTTGGCCGATTGTGAGAACCGACCGACCGCGTCGAAATAGAAGCCGGCCAACTCGCGATCAACGGCGGAATCGTTCGTCAGGGAAATGGTGATGGTGCCCGGTTTGGCGCCGCGGTTGAGGCTCAGGTTCGTACCTTGGTTGCTGCCGGTGCCAACGTCCGTCGCGGCCGAGGCAACAGTGATGCTCAAATCCCCGAAAGTACCATCACTACTTGCCCCCAAGGTGCTGTTGTTCCAATCATCCCAGCTACCCGTGCTCGCACTCGTCACAAGGGACGCCGTGGTCTCGGCAGCCAAGTGGGTTGCCGTCGGATTGGTTGCCAAATTGAACGTGTCCCAGCCGGCAATCAGGGTGGCGGCGGGCAATGCGGCCGGGGTAAGCACGGCGAGAGTGGCGATGAGACTGTATCTGCGGAGTTTCACGGGTTTACTTTGACTTGGGGTTGATTGGATTTTGCACGGTCGCGACGCGACCTGCATGCGGAGCGGCGGTTGATGAAATGCCGTTCCAGACCCGGAATGATGGAGTCAGAGCGGCCTTTCGTCCATCCCACGAACGGGTGAAAACCCACCCCCCATTCGGGTGATGGAGAATGCGGTTGCTTTAACCACGCAAACTCGAATTGCGAGGGTGCCAGCGTGCCAGCGCTGTCGAACATTTTTCTTGTCAGCTCTTGGTCTAAGGTGTTCATATTAACAGCGAAATATTTCAACGAGTCATGAACACGACACTCCCAGAATCCACCCCCGCCCTTGAACGTCTCCCTGAACACGCCATCTATAAGCCCAACTCGCGCGGCAGCGGCGGGGTGCTTCGCCTTGGCATGAACCCCGCGAAAGCTGCGGTCTTTGTCGATGCCGCCGCCCAGTCCGGCGAGCGTCAGTTTGATTGGGAAAACAAGATCACCATGAAATGGGGACTCGCCGATATCGGGGCGGTGCTTGCCACCCTCCAAAACCGGATGCCCGAAGCAAAGCTCTTCCACAAATCCGAAGCCGCCAACAGCGCCTGCGAATTGATCCGCCGCAAAGACCCCGAGCGCGCGCCTTACCTGATCTCAGTCTCGCGACAGGAAGCCGCTGACAGGTCGCTGCGAAAAGTTCGTATCCCTCTTTCGCACGCCGATGCCGCCGTGCTCGAAACACTCCTGCGCACCGCCGTGTCCCGGATCCTCGGGTGGTGAGCATTAACGAGCGTATTCATCCGGAATGCTTGGGCTTGCGGACACCCTGTCCGCCAAACCAGCAGCTGACTCCACCGCGGATGAACACCAGCCATGGTAAAGGCCTCCCACCTTGATGATATCACTCGGATCACGGCGCATCAGATCTTTCTCTTCTCCGATGCCCTTTGCTTCAGAATAAGTCACCAGGAGGGGTTTTAGAATCTCGCGGTCGCTCGACGTCACCTTCGTTTCTAACAGATCTAAAATCTTATCAGCCACCTGCCTTGCTAGGCGCTGGCTTCCTTCATCGGTAAAATGCACGTTGCCGGGACCAGTGAAAAACTTCCCTTCAAAGCTCATCGTCAACGCGTGGAGATCATTGGTGGGAATGCCGTGGCGTTTCATCACTCGGCTGGCGATCTCATTGTATTTGATGTCATCACCGACAAAGCGCCCGGCTTCGCCATCCGGAACCAGGGTCGTGCTCGCCCAGATCAACTTTGCGCCAGTTGCCTTCATCCGCGTCACGAGCGTCTCCAGATTCTTCTCATACTGCTCGGGTGTCGTCGAAAGGGTTCCGTTCTTCTTGTCGCGATTCCCCTGAGTTTTGGATTTTGGGTTCCGATAACAAAGATCCCAGAGTCCCCAGTTGAAGTGAATCACATCCCAGCGCGTGTCCCCCAACCACTTGTCGAGGCCCTTGATGCCCATGGGAGTATCGCCGCAGTTTTCCGGCTGTTTGCCGGACGGGTTCATCGGGCGGAAGACATTGGCTTTCCCTGCCATCAGTGATCGAACATCCCGGGTGTATCCGATCGAGATCGAGTCACCGAGAATCAGTACGTTCGGCAGCGCGGGATCCACCTTCATCGCCCAACTGCCCTTCACGTCCTTGGCGGGCGTGAAGGGCTTTAGTGCCTCGCCCTTTGGCGCAGCCATTGTTGCACAAGCTGTGAGGAAAAGCAGAGTGATCTGGAATGCAATCGCACGCATCAGAACTGTCTTTTGATGGTTTCCAGACCAACGCCCAGCAGGCTCTTTGAAAGTGGCTCAAGCTGAGCTTCAGGACCGTGGAAATGATAAGTCCGCTGCACGTGCTTCATCGTTTCCCCTGGCTTGAGCGCCGCAGCGGGCGACGAAGTTTCGAGCTCGTAGAACGGCCCGAGCGGCGGCGCACCTGGCTCAGGTGAGCCGTCATTGTAAGCATTGATCACGTCACCGGCATACGGCTTCTTCTGCATTTCCCACATCGAGTTCACATATCCATTCGGCGCTTCCTGCACGTTGTAGGTCACGATGGTCAGTACGCGTCCGTCGGCATCATAACTCCCGGCGAGGCCCTTCGATCGTTTTGCGTTCACGCCGATCTTCCCACGACGCGTTCCGTCTCCTTTGAGAAAAAGAATGTCATTCTCGACTTTCAAGTAATCTGCCGGGACCTTGCCGAAGTAAGTATCGTTCACCTTCGCACCGAGCTCGGATTCCTCGCCCGCTTTGAAAGGGATGACCACCGTGGTGCTCGACGATGGATTGTACATCCCGAGCATCCAGATCGAGAGAAGCCCTTTCTCCGCGGTCCATGCCTCGTCGCCACAGTTGGTGATCTGATTGTCCGTCTCGTAGCCCACCATGCGCACATCAACTCCAAGTTCCATACCCAGATGGGCCTCCGCGACGGCGGCATCCAGCAGGCTCACCGTGCGGTCGATCCCGATGGAGAACTTCGTGCCGCTGAAATTCGTCAGCTCAGCCTCGCCATGGAACTTCGCCGAGTCATCCGTCCGCGAGACAAGCTTGAAAGGCTCCGTATCGATGATCGGCGGCGTCGCCCAATCGGCGAACTCGAACTTGTCGCCGGGCTTGAAGAACAACGCGAACTGCCCGCCTTCTGGACCGAGCCAGAAGCGCTCCTCCCCGCCGAAAATGTAAATGTGTTCCTCAAGTTTGCCCTTTTTCTCCTCATCCGAGAGGAAGCCCTTCTCGATCACCGGACGGTTGATCCAGCCAAAGCTCGGACCCGACTTGCGGTCGAAAGTGCTGGTCATCACGCGACCTTGATAAGCCGGCACCACGGACACTGCGGAGTCGCCTTTTTTAAGCAAAATGACATCGGTATACTTTTCCAAAAACGCCTGATCGGAGGCGTAGGCTCCCGCTGGTGGGTTGTTCTCAGCGATTCCCATTGAGGTCGTCATCATCGTCAAAGTAAGCACCGAGAAAATAGTTCGAAGCGGGTTTTTCATGGGTGTTTGAAGTCTGGCCGAATGGGTTCGGGAACCTAGGCTATCCCGACGAACACCGTCGAGCCCCGCTTCCACTACCATGCATCTCAACCCGCTGGAAGCTCAGAATAGGGTCTCGATTGCTGGAATTGTCTTTGATCAGCGCGGATGATCAGGTTTTTTGGGCGGCGGAATGAGCAACCCACTGGAACAATTCGCGCAAGACCCTGAGGCGGCGAAAGTCCTCGATGAAATGCGCGACGCTCGCTGGCGCAAGGCGCGGGACGCGGCCAAAGTCCTGTGCAAAAGAGATCGCAAGCGCTACCTGCCGCTGCTGGTCGAGGCGAACGCGGGGCTGGTGCGTCAGTTGGTCAGCAAGGGCCTGCTTAAGGATGCCGGAACAGTGGTCGATTATCTGCAAACAATCGCGCCGCCAGAACTGGTGGCGCAGCTCCGGAAAGAACTCGAAGCACCGACCTCGGATGGTGGGCAACAGAAGACGGAGTCAGGCGGAGCGGCATGGTGGATGCTGGCGCTGCGGGCAGATGCGGAACTCGCCGCAGGTCGCGAAATTTCAGTGGGCGACCAAGTAGCGGTGGACCGTCTGGTGGCGGATCGCTGGGAACCTTCGGAGGATGGCGGAGAGGCCGCGATGCGGCTTGCGGCGGAGCTGAAGGCAGTGCGCGCGGCTTGCGATGCCACTGGCGATGGGCGTTGGGACGAGGCGAAGGAAGCACTGCGCGGGGTGCCGGCACGCTCGATTTTCCGTCACTGGCGGATGTTCCTACGTGGGATCCGCTGTTTCTTTGAAGGGGATCGGAAAACCGCGAAGCAGTGCTTTGCGGGCTTGCCACCTTCGGGCGGACCAGCGCGGGCCGCACGGACGTTCGCTCCGGAGCTGATGCCGTCCGGTCCAGCAGCACCGATCACGGCCCGAGTGCCCTTTCTGCTGGCGGCGATGGGACAAAAGTCTGGGTGGGCCGATCCGATCATCAGCGCCTCCACTTCATGGCAGGCGGGGAAGCGGCTTCAGTCCTACAAGGAATTGCGTGCCGGACTGAAGGACGCTTTCCCCGATTACAGGCCCGGCCTGGCGGGGGTGCTGACCGCTGCGATCTCGCCCTACAGTGCGACGATGAGCGATGCGGACCACGATTTTGCCGACCAACTGGCCATGAGTCTCGGCGCGGAAATGGCTTCCAGAAGACCACCCACCACCCACGGGCTTCTGGCGCTGATACGATTAACCTGCATCACGAACGTGGACGACCTAACGTCGGCTGAACTCGAGGGGGGCTTGAACGATTTGCTGATGCTATGGACCCGATGCGAAGGCGCGTCTGCCGAGCGAGATTCGCTGGCGTGGCAGTGGCTTGGCGAGGTCTTGTCCCGCCGCACCGGGGAAAGGGATCACCGTTTCGGAATGCCAAGCTCTCCGGCAAACGATGAGAAAATCATCCGTCAGTCCCTTGAAAAGTCGGTCGAGTGCGATCCCAAAAACGAGGAAGCCTGGTTGCTGCTGCTGGCGGTGATCGAGCGGCAGGGCGATTCGAAGCGCCACAACGAGCTGCTTCGCGAACTCACGAAACGATTCCCAAAAAGTAAGAAGATCCTGAGGCTGGCTGGCGACGCGGCACTGGATCGCGGCACCCTGACCAAAAGCCTGACCGCACTCAAGGCCGCGCTGGCGCTTGATCCGCTCGACCGGGAGATCAAGAACTCGATGATGATCGCGCTGGTCGAGCAGGTCCGCGGCGGGCTGAAAAAGGGTCAATCGGTGGCTAACCGATGGCCGGAAATGGAGCCGCTGTTAGAAGATCGTTCGAGTCGGGATTTCCCGATGCTGACTCGGTGGATCGCACGGGTGCGGCAGGGCTTGCTCGATCCTGATCCAGAGTCGGCAGAGGCTGCGCGGCAGGACGCGATCCGCTTGGCACCCACAGCGGTCGAACGACTGTTTTTGGAGGACCTGATGGCTCTCATTTACTCATGCAAGCCACGCAAGGAATGGAAGCGTGAGTTCGAGGAATCTCTGGAAGTGGCGGATGTGACCTGGGAATGCTTCGCCCGGCTGATTGAGCTGGCGAATTTCTCGACGATGATTCGTGGCTGGAACAAAAAAGCGGAAGCCCGGGCTGAACACTTGCTAGCCGAGGCGCTCGGCGAGCTGATGCGGAATCAGGCCGCCGGAGACCCGAGCGGACTGCTGGATTTCGTGGCAAACTCAAGCGGGTTGGCAAAAAGCCTGACCGAGGCTGGTTTCAATCTCTTCAAAAGAGCCATGAGGATCTTGTCCACCCGACTCGGCCCTGCAATCCGCACCGGGAAATGGAAAAAGGTGGACCCACGACTTACTCTCGCTCGGTTGCTCATGGCGGAACTCAGCAACGAATGGTGGAGTCTCGACGAGGACAGGTTCTTGCGCGAAATCCGTAACGTGGTGAAGGGCGCCAAGGCGGCCGGGATGGACGAGGTGGTGAGCCGTGCCGAGGCCATGCAGGCACGAGTCGAAGCCGCGATGGATGATTACGATGCTCCGTTCGGTTCCGCCGAAGATTTCGCAGACGGAGATTTCGGAGCCGGAAACCCGATGTCTAGTCTGCTCGACGTGGTCGGGAGATATGCCGAAGCTTGCGGGTCCGGCGACCCGGTAGCCATGGCGGCGGCGCTCGCCGAACTCGAAAAGATCGGAGCACCGAAGGAGGCAATCCGAGAGATTGAAGAACTCGTCGCTGGACCCCAAGCCCGCCCACAGGGCAAAAAGGCGAAAAAGCCGCCGTCAGCAAAGAAGCCGCCCGCTCGGCCCGACCCCAACCAACTCGACCTATTCTGATCTCATGGACCCTTACCTCGTTCTCAACCTCCCGCTGGCCGCTGGTGATGCCGAAGTGCGCGCGGCCTATCAGGAACTGCTACGGACCTACCCACCGGAGCAGTGCCCAGAGGAATTCCAGATCATTCAGGAAGCCTACGAGAAGCTGCGCACCTCACGCGACCGCTGGAAGTGGCGCTTGCTGGACCTGGGCGAACCACCCGTCGGCCCGATGAAAGGACTGGAAGATTTCGCGCGGCTACCGGGCCGGATGCGCCCGCCGGGGGCGAAGGCATTCCGCAGCTTGCTGAGTGCTTGCACCACCGCCGCCGCCGCCCCTGCCAAGAAACGTTGACTGACCCCTAAGCCGTGACTTTTCCCGAATCAAATCCCTCCCCAGACATCGACATCGACCCTGATCTCGATGCTGAAACTCCGCCTGCGATCACCCTCGACGAGCTGCACGGCGAGCTGCTGGCAGGCTCGACCGAAGCACGGCGAGGCAACCGGCGGACGCTCGAAATCCTCAAGCACTTCGGCGATGTGCTCGATGCCATGTCCGGAACCGTCAATGCCACCCATCAAGCCGTGCGGGCGCTGCCCACGGCAGGTGCCTCGGCTGACGGCGATGGACTTTCGCGCGAGTGGGCACTGGCGCTGGTGGAAACGGCTGACCGGATCAAACGCATTGCCGATGGATTTTCCCGCCCACCTGCCGCACCGTCGGGTTGGTGGCCAGGCGCGCGGAAATCCGCCGACGCTTGGGCCGATGCCTGGGCCATGCAGGCCGACGCGATCGGCATCCTTCAAGGTCATCTCGACACGCTCATCACCCGCGCCGGACTGGAGCGGATCGAGACCCTCGGGCGGCCCTTCGATCCCGCTGCCATGACAGCGGTGGAGTCCGCCACCGATGCAGAAAAACCTGACCACACCGTGCTCGCCGAACTGCTCGCTGGCTGGCGGCTGGCCGGTGGCGAACTGCTGCGCCCAGCGCAAGTGAGCGTCTCACGCAAACCCACCAATTTTCAGAAATCATGAATAAAGACACCGTCATCGGCATCGACCTTGGAACCACCAACTCGACCGTCGCGGTGGTCGTAGATGGAGAACTCACCATCATCCCCGTCGGCGGACGCACCACCATGCCGAGTGCGGTCGGCATCGATCCAGCCGGCAAATTGGTGATCGGCACGGCAGCGAAAAATCAGGCCATCTCCGCGCCGGAAAACACCGTGCTTTCCGTGAAACGCCTAATGGGCACCGGGGAAACCGTCGAGCTCGGCGGCAAATCCTATCACCCGGAGGAAATCAGCGCACTGATTCTCGGCGAGCTCAAACGCGCCGCCGAGACGCACCTCGGCCACCCGGTTGAGCGCGCGGTGATCACCGTCCCCGCCTTTTTCAACGAACGCCAGCGGCTCGCCACCAAGGATGCCGGAAAACTCGCGGGGCTCGAAGTAATGCGGATCATCAATGAACCAACCGCCGCCGCGCTCGCCTACGGGGCCGGCCAAGCCGAGGCGGGTAGCCAGAACCTGCTCGTCTATGACCTCGGTGGAGGAACCTTCGATGTCTCGCTGGTCCGCGTGGAAGAAGGCATCGTGGAAGTCCGCTCGAGCCATGGCGATGTCCACCTCGGCGGCGATGACTTCGACGAAGCGCTGGCCAAACTCGGTGCTGAGCGTTTTGCAGCGAGTGGGAATGGAAGTGACCCGCTGCCTCCCGCCGCCCTTCGCCGTCTGAAGAGCGTGATGGAGGCCGCCAAGATCGAGCTTTCCGACACACCCTTCGCCAGCGTGCGCGAAGAGTATCTGAGCGAATCTGGGCACCTCGAAACCGAGATTGCCCGAAGCGACTACGAGACGCTGATCGAACCGTGGCTGCTTAAGACGCTCGATTCCGTCCAGAGCGCCCTGTCCGACGGCGGAGTCACCGCCGATGAGTTGGATAAAGTGATGCTCGTCGGTGGAGCCACCCGCACCCCCTTTGTCCAATTGCTTCTGGAAAACAAACTCCGCATCGAGCCGCGTCACGAGATCGATCCCGATCTGGTCGTGGCGATGGGTGCCGCCATCCAGGGCGCAGCGCTGGCTGGCCAACCCGCACCCGCCATTCTCGTCGATATCTCAGCTCACACCTACAGCGTCACCGCCGTCGTCGATGACGGTATGTTTGGTGCGGAACTGGCCTGCGTCCCCGTGATCCGCCGCGGCACCGCCTTGCCAGTCACCAAGGCAGATCTATTCAACACCACTCACGACAACCAGACACAGGTGAAAATCGAGGTCTACCAGGGCGAGAGCGTGATTCCCGAGGAGAACCTGCTGATCGGCGAAATGATGGTGGATGGTATCTCAAAAGTTCGTGCCGGTAACGAGATCATCGTGCAGTTCCGCATCGACCTCAGCGGGCTGCTCACCGCCACCGCCACCGAGAAGCGCACTGGCCTAGCGAAATCCGTGACGATCGACACCGCTGGCCAGCACCGGATCAATCTCGATACCGCACGCGACAACCTGGCGGCGCTCTTCGAAGAACACGAGCGTGAGAGTGGCGCGACGTTTGACTCCGAAAACGCCGGTGACATCATTGACATTGACGCAGCAGAAGCCGCCGCCCCGGAAGCCCCAGCCCGGCTCATGGCCACCGCGAAGAGCCTGCGTGGCCGTGCAGAAAAGCTGTTAGAGCAGGGCGTCGCCGAATCCGACGAGATTTCCATCCGTACCGCCTTGGATCAAATTTCCCCGGCGATCAAAGCAAGGGACTGGGAGAAACTCGAAGAGCAACTGGACACCCTGAGCGACCTGCTTTTCTACCTGGAAGAGTGATCGATTTGGTCGCCCCGTCGATTCGCGGCCTCCAGTGGATCAAGGAAGACTCCAGAGAAGTCTGGTAAGTTCTCGTGTGGTGGATCTTTCAATTCCAAGCTTGTCAATTAGAGCTGGATCTCGAACATGCAGAGTCGATTGGACTAGCAGTCTGTCGGACTTAGATCTCGATCTTATAAGCAGATCCTTTCAAGCTCCCGCATGGCAGCGAAGTTCGTTCATATTGATCACGACACCCCATTGTTGCTCCCGCCCGATCTGCGGG
>Ga0100401_1000937_pt1 | contig 24002 bp, 19 predicted proteins | sample CryGeymeta201525_FD_80421 | JGI IMG/M metagenome (GOLD analysis project Ga0100401, IMG submission 80421) | Groundwater microbial communities from Crystal Geyser aquifers in Utah, USA - Crystal Geyser metaG 2015-25 | ecosystem: Environmental > Aquatic > Deep subsurface > Groundwater | place: USA... | reverse complement strand
CCCGACACCCTCTGCAGACCGCCCGCTTCAACTCAAAATTCGAAAATCACCCTGCCCGAATGGCTTTTCGAATAGGGTCTAGATGGCCATCTCCCTGTGACGGCCTCGCTGTAGCGATAGCCGTTGGCTACTTTCATGGATGCTCCGGCGGAGGGGCGGTGCTTCCTGACGAGAGCCCTTCCGTAGTTCGATCTGCGTGGCCCAGCGCTAGACTTACGCTTTTCACCGTAAGCACATCCCCCTCCCCTTCGATTACGCAACCCAAGGAGAAACACGCAAGCCCATAGGGTCTGTGAGCCTTGATGTATGGGCGATTCAGAGATCTTCGCTTGAGGAGGCAGCGCAGAAAGACACAGCTCATCGTAGAGGCGCAGTGCTCCGCTTTGGCTGGCTGAATGCCTACCTACCGCGTCCTTCGTGAGCGGTGGCAGTTGCCATTGGTGTAAGGAAAGGGACGCGTCGGATGGCGCTACGAATTGGGTCGACGTAGGCGTAGATGCAGGATGAGCGCTCTGCTGCCCAACACCAAGCGCCGTAGGCGTATCTCGCCCAGCAAGGAGAATCAGGAAAACAAGGAAGAGCGACTTCATCTTGGACACTTTCGCCAAGCTAGCAGAAGCAAGGAATTGGTGAAGAACAAAGTCTTTTCCAAGATCACTCAATCGACACCACCGAATGAAAAATCGCACTCAGCGGATATTTGCCAAATCCGCCAGCATTCGCTCGGCTCGATGCTTGAACGTGTGCTCCTCCAGCACTCGCGCTCGCCCGGCTTCGGCCACTGCTTTGACCCGATCCGGATTTCCGAGCAGCTCTCTAACAATCTCGCCCAGCGCATCGGCGTCCTCATAGACGAGGATCTCCTTCCCCGGCTCAAAGCATCTCGGCAAATCCTCCACCGGCGGATAAAGCCCGACGCCGCCGCAGCAAGGAGCTTCGAAAGCCCTCAAATTCATTCCCCGATCGGTATTTCCCGGTTGGAGCAGATTAAAACAAGCCACGTGACCCGCATAGAGCTTCGCCAGGCTTGGAGCTGAAATCCGCCGCCCGCGCCAAGGCCGCAACCAATCCCCACAACCCGGCCCGTAAACCTCCAGCGGCAAACCCTTTTTCCGGATCTGATCGAAAAACGCCCGTCGATGCGGACTGCACTTCCCCGCAAAGACAATCGACTGCTTGCGCGGACCCTCCGCAACCAGCGGATAGCGCTCGGGCGCGACCGCCAAAGGCAGATAGTCGAACTCAACGCCGCCAGCCTTCCCATAAAACGCCTCCAAGGCCGCCACACAGCCGCTGTCAAAGTAGTAAACCCGGTCAAAACACGCCTCCAAGCGCATCGGCGGCTCGTTCAAATTGTCGCACAACCACCCGACGACCTGCGCATTTTCCATCACGCCCGACCAACTCTCACACGCCACCGACGGCAGTCCCGCCTTGTTCTGCACGACGATCAGATCCGGTGAAAACGCCTCCATCTCCGCCTTGATGCGCGCCAGCACCTTCGGATTCTCGAGTTCCTTCAGCCCTTCCCGCTTCTGGACCCAGCGCTCCTCGCCGGTTTCCGCCTGAATGCTGATCCCCCGCACCTCCGCACCGACCTGCTGAAATCCCAACTGCAAATCCTCGAACCAGGTGAGGATGCTTCGTCCCTTCCCCATTACTATCACCCGTGGCTGATTCCTGTTCGTCACTTGTGAGGCAGTAAAGCCAGACCAGCCCGCGTACGCAACCCCTCTTGACCGTCCTAGCCCTTTGGTGCTGAATCGCCGCTCTTCCGGGACGACGAGATGATTTTCAATTCCTACACCTATCTTCTTCTATTCCTGCCTATCGCGCTCCTCGGATTTTCCATCGCGTCTCGCATCAAGCTCCGGGCCGGCTTCACTTGGCTGGTCCTTTGCAGCCTTTTCTACTACGGCTGGTGGAATCCGGACCCGAACCAGCCATGGCGCCCGTGGTATGTCCTGCTGATCCTCGGCTCCTGCTGCGGCAACTTCCTCTCCGGAAACTTCATCGCACGACACCGAGAAACTCCGCGCGGAAAGTGGGTGCTCGTCGCCGGGGTGGGCCTCAACCTCATCCTGCTCGGCTATTTCAAATACACCGGCTTCGTTGCGAACATCCTGCAACACTTCACCGAATGGCCCAGCACCGTGCCGAACGTCGTCCTCGCGCTCGGCATCTCCTTTTTCACCTTCCAGCAGATCGCCTACCTCGTCGATGCATGGCGCGGCGAAACGGAAGAGTATCACTTTACCGACTACCTCCTTTTCGTCTCCTTCTGGCCCCAGCTCATCGCCGGCCCGATCGTCCACCACAAGGAGATGCTCCCGCAGTTCAAGCGCGAGACCTGGAAAAACCACCGCTGGGTCGATGCCTCGGCCGGACTCAGCATCCTGCTTATTGGTCTCTTTAAAAAGGTCGTCATCGCCGACAACGCGGCCCCGATCGCGAGTTCCATCTTCAACCTCGCCGCCGCCACCGACGGACGAGACCCCACCATGGTCGAAGCCTGGGCAGGGGCGATCGCCTACGCCGTCCAGATCTACTTTGACTTCTCCGGCTACACCGACATGGCCATCGGCTCGGCCCGCTTCTTCGGGATCCGCCTCCCGCTCAATTTCCACTCGCCCTACAAAGCAACCTCGGTCGTCGACTTCTGGCGTCGCTGGCACATCACCCTTTCCCGCTTCCTTCGCGACTACCTCTACATCCCCCTCGGAGGAAACCGGAGAGGCAAATCCCGCCGGTATTTCAACCTTCTGATCACCATGATCCTCGGCGGATTCTGGCACGGCGCTGGCTTTACCTACCTGCTCTGGGGACTGCTCCACGGGCTCTACCTCTGCGCCAACAACGCCTGGTTCTTTTTCCGTAAAAAGCACAACATCCCTGCCCTGCCTAAGCCGCTTGCCATCGGTCTGACCTTCATTTTCGTCGTCATCGCCTGGGTGCCCTTCCGTGCCGGAACCTTCGAGCTCGGCACGAATGGCTCGCCGATGAAGGCGATCGAAACGACCCGCACGATGTTCGCTTCGATGTTCGGCTTCAATGGATTCACCATCTGGCCCGACCGCAGCGGCTACGTCGTGAAGGACAGCCACGCGATGCGCGCCTGCCTCGTCGTGATCTTCTGCTGGATTCTTCCCAACACCCAGCAGTTCATGCGCCGCTATCAACCGGCCATCGATCCCTCGAATTTCGAAGACTACAAGCTTGGGCCACGTCGCTGGTGGCAGTGGAGACCCACCACTCCCTGGTTCGTCTTCAATCTTCTGATGATGTTCGTCATCATTCACCAGTTCGATAAACTCAGCGAGTTCATCTACTTCCAGTTCTAAGGTCGAAACCCTCGAAACCACCCCACGCCATGAAACCCGTTCCACGATCCTTCCGACGACATGCCCTTGGGCTGCTCGGCACGTTCGCCGGTATCATGCTGCTTTTCACCTTCGTCAACACCTGGATCAACCCGCTCTGGGTCACTCCAGCACCGTGGACGAACGAGGCATTTGCCGAACACCGACAGATTTACCGTAGCCTGCGCACCGCCAAAGCAGGCCTTGCCCGCTCGATCCCGTGGGAAGTCGCAATGCTCGGCTCATCGCGAGTCGCCATCGGACTCGATCCCGCCATTCCGCAGTGGGGCGACACCAAAGTCGTCAACCTCGGCATGAGCGCCGCCAGCATCAATGAGAACGCCGCCATGGTCGACTTTCTCATCAAGAACGATCCCGCGTTGAAGCAGATCATTCTCGGCATCGATCTAACCGACCTCACCTCGGAGTCCGACCTTTCGCGCGGCGCGGGCTTTTATGAATCCCCGCTCAACGAACACGGCGACGCCTTCGAACGCGAAATCCGTTACCATGTCGGATTCTCAACGGCCGAAGCTTCCTACAAAACCGTCAAAGCCCGCTCCAGTGGTGTCGTTCCCCCCTACACCACCAAAGGTCACTGGGCCCATCACCGCTCGGTCGATCCTGTTAGAGTCATTCTTGAACGCGACTCGGTTCCCTTCGCCGTCCGCTACGTTCGCAAAAGAAAGGTCGAACTCGCGCTGAGCGAAAGCAAGCTGGAGTCCTTCCGCAAGGCCATCCGCTCGTGCCTTGAGCACAACATCAAACTGACGCTTTTCATCCCGCCCAACCACGCGGTCTATCTCAGTGTCTTCCCACTCGACCACGATCCCGACCCCTATTTCATGCTCGATCGGAGGACGATCGTCAAAGTGGCCGAGGAAGAGCAGAAGAACTTCCCGAACGCGCCACAAGTCGTCGTCTGGGACTTCAACGATTACCACCCGCTCAACTGCGAACCGATCCCCGAGAAACCGGAGACGCCCGCGAAATACTGGGTCGATGGCACGCACTCGTTGGAAACTCTCGGCAACGTGATCCTCTCACGGATTAATGGTTGGCCACTAGATGATCCAACCGAAGCCAGCTACGGCCAAATCATCACCACCAAGAACATCGACGCCCGCGAAGAGTTTATTCAGAAGGGTTACGAGAGGTATCAAGTCGAGCAACCGGAAGACTGGCAGTTCACCAAGAACATCATGAAGGAGTTCTCCCCCACCGATAGAGAACCCGTCGAAACCTTCGAGCCAGCACCCTAAGCGCGCCCGAACACTCCCTTTCCTTTGAGCAAGCGAAGCCAAAAGACACGCGATTACCGCTCGGCCAGCAAGGCGGTGCGCCGTCACGCGCTCGGGCTGATCGGCACTTTCGGTGCCTTGATGCTGCTTTTCATCAGCCTTTCCACGCGCATCAATCCGCTCTGGATCACTCCCACCGCGTGGACTGACTCCTCGTTTGCCGACTACAAGCCGATCCACAAATTTCCGCGCAGCGGGAAAGCCGGGCTCATCCGTAACTTCGATTGGGACACGGTCCTCCTCGGCTCATCACGCGTCGACATCGCCTTTGATCCGCTCCTCCCTCAGTGGGACCACAAGCGCGTCGCCAACCTCGCGCTCCGCGGTGGCACCCTCAGCGAACACGAGGCGATGCTCGAATACGCCGCCGAGAACGAGGATCTCGAGCTGGCGATCCTCGGTGTCGACCTCACAGACCTGACCAATCCCGTCACCATCCCCCCAGGTTCCGGCTTTGAGGAATCCCCGCTCAGCAAAACCGGCGACACCTTTGAAAAGGAACTCCGCTACCGCTGCGGCTATTCGTTTTTCGAGATGAGCGTCAAGACGCTGAACTACAAAGCCCGCGATCGGCTCTCCGCCTACACGCCTGAAGGTCATTGGCTACGCCAACTCGACAAGCGCCCAATCCGCGACGTCATCCAGTATGTTTCTTTCATGTGGTCGGAGCGCTTTATCACCCAACGCAAGGAATCGATCGAGGTCAACGAGGCCAAAGTCGAATCCCTCCGCCGCATCATTCGTCTCTGCAAGAAAAAGAACATCCGTCTGATCCTCTGCATCCCGCCGAACCACGCGGCTTACCTCTCGGTGTTTCGATTAAAGGATGACCCCGATCCCGGTTTCCGCATCGACCGTGAACTCATCACCCGCGTGATCGCCGAGGAAGCCGACCCGGAGTCACCCGTCGAACTTTGGGATTTCAACGATTTCCATCCCTACAACTGCGAGGATCTTCCACCAATCGATGATCCACGGAAACCCACCGAATACTGGGCCGACGGAACCCACGCCTTGCCGTCTCTCGGCGGCATCATGCTCGCCCGCATGCTCGGCTGGCCGCTCGAAAATCCCGAACACGCCAGCTACGGCACCCAACTCAACACGTCCAACTTGGAAGAACGCCTCGAAGAAATCGCCCAGGGCTACGAACGCTACCGCCACGAACACCCGGAAGACTTCCAATGGGTGAGCGACCACATGGACAAGTGGGAAAGAAACTGACGCCAGCCCTCGTGATGCGATTCTTTCCTCCTCCCACCATGCGCCGCTACTTTCGCGGCTTCCTGATCGCCGTCGGGTTTTCACTGATCGCCTCGATCCTCATCAACCTCGTCGTCAATCCGTGGCGGGTCGTGCCGACGCCACTTTCCTCCGACGCCTTCGAGCCCTATCGCGATATCGATTCGCAGATTCGCACGGCAAAATGCGGCTTCATCCGTTCGGCACCATCGATCGGTGTCGCCTTGATCGGGTCATCGCGAGTGACGAACAGCCTCGATCCGAAAAACCCGAACTGGGGCCGCGACGACGTTTACAACCTCGGCGGCAACGCCAGCTACATCTACGAGAACGAAGCCTTCTTCCGCTACCTCATCAAAGAAAAGTCGCCGGAACTCGTCATCATCGGCATCGACCCCGGCGATCTCAGCTCCGACTTCGATACCCGGATCATTTTCGATTTCAAAGGATCCCCTCTCGGTCCGGAGAAGGACAAGATCGACCGTGAGATCCGCTACCTCGTCGGCATCTCCACACTCGAAGCATCGTTCGAAACGATCAAACGTCGTCTCAGCGACGAACTTCCCCAGTACGATGACCGCGGCCTGCGGCGCCACCGGCCCAAGCGCCAAATCGATCAGCGAGCCTTCCTCGCCGCCGCGATCAAGGGCGAATCGCAATTCGAAGCGCCCCAAAGCGCCGGAGAGGACACGCCACTCCGCCCCGATAAACAAAAGCTGTTAGAAAGCATTGTCGAAACTTGTCTTCAGCGAGGCATCCGTCTCGTCCTTCTCATCCATCCCCAACACGCGCTCTCCCATACCAGGTCCGGCGAAGCCCCGATGCTCCCCTTCGAACGTGAACGACGGGAAGTCACCGAACTGGTCGCCAAGATCAACCACGAGAACCCCGACGCGATCCCGGCGGAAGTCTGGGACTTCGGTGATTACCACCCGATCAACTGCGAATCGCTTCCGACCGAAAAGGGCGGCCGCATGGAGCACTGGGATGACTTCAACCACTACGCTGTCGAAGTCGGCGACCTCATGCTGGCCCGCATCATGGGCTGGCCGATCGAGATGGAAGGCGGCAAGGACTACGGCATGAAGCTCAGTCCGGCGAACTTCGACGAGTGGGTGGATCAAGCGAAGGCAGGCAACAGGCGCTACGTTGAGGGACCAGGCAAAGTTGACATCGAATGGGCACAGAACCTGAGAAACGAGGAGGGATCGAAGTAAGCCGCGGCCATGCTCTTCAACTCCTACATCTACCTGCTGCTTTTCCTGCCGATCGTGCTGATCGGTTTCCAGTTGCTGCGTCGTGCCCCTTCTCGCGCCAGCATCTCATTCCTCGTTCTCGCCAGCCTCTTCTACTACGGGTGGTGGGATTGGAAAAACCTGTGGATCATCGGTGCCTCCTGTGGCCTCAATTTCTTCTTCGGCCGCTATATTGCGGATCATCGAGGAAAGCGCTCGGGCAAAGCCGTCCTGATCACCGGCATTGTCGCCAACCTCGGAGTGCTCGCCTTCTACAAGTATGCCGGACTCATCGCGAAAACGATCGAGTCTCTAACAGAAGCTGGCCTCCCCGCCCCGACCATCATTCTGCCGCTCGGCATCTCCTTCTTCACTTTCCAACAGGTCGCCTACCTCATCGATGCCTGGCGCGGCGAAACTGAGGAATACCACTTCAGCGACTACCTGCTTTTCGTCACCTTCTTCCCTCAGCTCATCGCTGGGCCGATCGTCCACCACAAGGAAATGCTGCCGCAGTTCCAAAAGGGAGCGGGGCGTGGGCTTCGTTCGACGGATCTTTCCATCGGCACCACCATCCTAATCATCGGCCTCTTCAAGAAGGTGGTGATCGCCGACTACCTCGCGCGAACCGCCACCCCGCTCTTCGATCTTGCCGCCAGCGGCGACCGACACCTCACCATCGGCGAAGCCTGGGCCGCCACCCTTTCCTACACCCTTCAGATCTACTTCGACTTCTCCGGCTACTCAGACATGGCGATCGGCTCCGCCCGGCTCTTTGGCATCCGCCTTCCGCTCAACTTCCACTCGCCCTACAAGGCGACCTCGATCATCGACTTCTGGCGGCGCTGGCACATGACCCTTTCCCGATTCCTGCGTGATTACCTCTATTTCCCACTTGGAGGAAACCGCAAAGGCCCAGCCCGCCGGTATATGAACCTGATGACCACCATGCTCCTTGGTGGCCTCTGGCACGGCGCAGGATGGACTTTCATTCTCTGGGGCGGGCTTCACGGCTTCTACCTCTGCGTGAACCACGCCTGGCACTGGTTCAGACGAAAACTCCAGCTCCCATCGATCCCCAAGCCCGTGGCCATCTTCATGACCTTCTTCGCCGTCGCCATCGCCTGGATTCCCTTCCGCGCAGGCAACTATGAAGCCCTCGCCTCGGGCTCGATGGATGACGCCATGGGCGCCACCAAGTCCATTCTCTCCTCGATGTTCGGTTTCCACGGCACCGAGTTCTGGTCGTCCGCCGGCATGGTCATCACCCCGCAAACCCGCGCACTCCGCCCGATTTTCCTCGGCCTCCTCCTCGTCTGGTTCCTTCCCAACACCCAGCAATTCATGCGCCGCTACTTCCCTGCCCTTGGCATGAAAAAACTCCCCGATGGCGAGCTCGGTCCTCGTCGCCGCTGGCAATGGCGCCCCACCTATCTCTTCCTCGCCTTCGTGCTGATTTTGCTTTATGCGATCGGACGCGATTTCGACAAACTCGGCGAGTTCATCTACTTCCAATTCTAACAATCCACAATGCCTGTAGTAGCAAGAATCTGGGGCGGCCTGGGAAACCAGATGTTCGCTTACGCCTTCGCCCGTGCGCTCGCCCTCCGAAATGGCGACGAGCTCCTTCTCGATACCCATTCCGGTTTCGAGGACGACCCCTACGGTCGGGTCTATTGTCTCAACAAATATCGCATCGATTTCCCTGAAGCCAGAGGGCTTGATTTACGGACGGATCAACTCGGCAGCATGGCGCGCCGCTTGAAAAAACTGGCGAACCTCAATCGCGATCTCAGCACCGCCACCTACGTCGTAGAGCCAAAGAACCCCGCCTTCATGCCCGAGATCGCGGCCATGGATACTCGTTCCCGGAAGGTTTACTTCAAAGGCTACTGGCAGACGCCAAAATACTTCGAAGACTTCGCCGATCAGATCCGCCAAGACTTCACCGTCGTTGCCCCCCTCGACGAATATACCGAGAAGATCCAGAACGCCATGGCCGGATGCGACGCCATCGGCCTCCACGCCCGGAGACTCCATCAAGTCCACGCTGGCCAAGAAGCATCAGGACCGCGAACCGACATCGATCAGATCCCGATCAACTACTACCGCACGGCTGTGGAAAAAATGACCGAGGGCCTGACCCATCCCCACCTCTTTTGTTTCGGGGATGCCAAAGACTGGCTCCATGAAAACCTCGATTTCGACATGCCAATGACCATCGTCGAAGGCCGCAGTGGCGACGAGTGGGCCTATCAGGACATTCACCTGATCAGCCTATGCCAGCGCTTCGCGATCGCCAACAGCTCTTTCAGCTGGTGGGGCGCGTGGCTGAGCCGTGCGCCAAACAAACAGATCTACTACCCACTCCCGGAGTCATGGAACTGGTTCTGGAACCGCGACATCATTCCAGCCGACTGGACTGCGGTCGAATGCTGATCGACCCTTGACTAAAATTCACAACGACGAGCGACCACAATCCGAGCTCACCCCTACGCCGCCACATTGTTGTTGAGCCATAATGAAGCTCGCGATCACTTGATGCGATTCCTCAGCAAGCCAATCATCACGCCCTGAATCACCAGCTCACGAGCGGGAATCAAATCGGGGTAGTTATCGTTCTCAGCACGCAAGTAGGGCTTACGACTTTCAAAGACGTAACGTTTGAGCGTCGTCTCACCATCAATAAGCGCTGCGACCACATCACCTCGGCGAGGCTCGCGAAATTCAAGAATCACGGTATCGCCATCACAGATGTGCGCATTGATCATTGAATCGCCCCTCACCTTGAGCGCGAAGGTTCTCGCCGTCGGACGAATGCCGAGCGAGGCGATATCGATCGACAAGCAGCCTTCCTTTTCAGCGGCCACGTCTTGAGCCATGCCCGCCGCGATTTCGCCGTAGATCGGAATGTCGACAACTTCTTCACGATCAAGGTCTTCAGGAAAAACCACCGCACGCGCCTTGTTGGGTAGCCTCTGAATCGCCCCTTTCCGCTCAAGGGCCCGCAAGTGGCTCATCGCCGCCGTCTGGCTGGCGAAGCCAAATGATTCCTGGATCTCACGGGTAGAAGGCATCACGCCCCGCAAGCGTTGGGATTCTTTGAGGTAATCGAGGATTTCCTGCTGTCTCTGGGTCAATGGTTCACTCATGGCTTTTAGAACAGTGTTCGCAAGAACAAAACACGCCACCCATCAACCGGCAAGCGCTTTCTTTCAAATCGAATAAGTTCTGCCCCCCACGGCTTCGTGGATTGTCGCCCAATCCTACCTACCCACCGCTCCCGTCCGCCACACCGCCGAAGGCGCATTTGAGGTTGTCGGAGACCCTATTCGTAACGCAAATTCGTCGCATGAGCACCCACTACCCTTGCAGCCCCAAGCTTGAAATCGATGGCCTGATCTACTTTCCCCGTCTCTGCGACAAGATCCGCCTTCACGCCACAGGAAAGCTCGAGGAAGATTACCACGACAATTTGGGCGCCGGCATGGACCTCTGGACCTGCCAGTTCCTTGGCGTGGACTATTCGAAGCTCGCGGATCTTATCAAGCACGGTGCCAGCGACACGGAAGCCCTCACCTGGGCCCGGGAAAATGGCCTCCAGCGCCCGGATTACGAGCTCGCCTGGTGGAACGCCTACATGCGGACCCGGGGATTCCGCGACGATTTGTCCGAGCGACTCGCTAGCCGGATTCAGGAGTCGGGATTTGGTGATCGAGACCATATTTTGACCTTCATGGACTACATCGACGCCGATGAAGGCCGTCTTTGAGTGTTCAAAAATTGACTGCCTCCTCATTTGAAGCGAGTAAGATCAACAAGTTCCGTAAGGAAATGTTAATAACCTGGAGGAAATCCTTGCCTAACAGGCCAAATTTCGAAATACTCCTTCCAATCCGGAAATTTAACACCCCTCCGATTCCGGACAATCCCCCTCCCATTTTTACGATGAAAGACCGCATCGCACCCCTCGTCGGGTGCATCCTCTTTGCTTCCTCATTGTCGCTCTCTGCGCAGACTTTCACTGAGAACCCCCCGAACTCTGGAATCAACACCTTCGAAAGGGTGGACGGTTTTCCCGTAGGCGGACCAAATCCTATCGGCCTAGATGGCATCGTCTTCAACAATGTCACTGGGAGCTCGGTTAATCCATACAAAATTGACCCTGTCGGCATCACGATCACCCAATTGACGACTTCTGCAGGCACTTTCACGGCCTATGATTTCTGCGTGGAACTCTTCGTTGGGCCAAACGACAGCTCCAGCTATTCTGTGACTCAAGGCCTTGGATCACTCACTTCGAATCAGCAGGTCCTGATTGCCAAGCTTTTCTCAAACACCCTTAGTAGCTTTATTAGCACCAGTTCCACCGGAACTCGCTCTGAGGCGGCAGTGATCGGCGCGGCGATTCAGCTCGCCCTCTGGGAAATCATCGAAGATCAGGTTGCCTTGTCCAACCCAAGTCTTAATGAGGGTGGTTCCAATCCTGGTGATCTTTCAATCTTGGGATATAGTTCCAACTACGCTCCTGAAGCCAAGGACGCGATGGAACTCGCCGAGACTTATCTTTCCCAAGTGAATGGCTGGAATGACGAAGGTGGCCTGAGCTACTACTACGCCGATAACGCGGTCGACCAAAATCGCCTATGGGTCACCACCCAAGCCATTCCTGAACCTTCGAGCGCCCTACTCGGACTGCTCGGCATGGGCTTCCTGCTTCGCCGCAAGCGTGACTGAGGTCGCCTCAATCCTCACCCAAAGCCCGTCCGCCATCATGGCCGACGGGCTTTTTCGTGTCCGCCATGCGGATTATACCATCTTGTCATCCTTTCCACTCATCCGCTGGACCCCGATGATCACCCTGCCTAAGCTCCTCCCATGCCAGAGAAGCCCTTCCACTACCAAGATCCCTTCCCCCTTTCAGCCGACCCTACGGAATACATCAAACTTAGCTCTGACTACCTGTCGGTGGGCGAATTTGACGGTAAGCCGATCCTCAAGATCGAACCCGCTGCCCTCACGCTTCTCGCCAACGAAGCGTTTAAGGCGATCAACTTCACGCTCCGGACCTCACACATCAAACAAGTCGCTGCCATCCTCGACGACACCGATGCCACCGAGAACGACCGCATGGTCGCGCTCATGCTCCTGAAAAACGCCGAGATCGCAGCCCATGGCATTCTGCCTAACTGTCAGGATACCGGCACCGCCATCGTCATGGGCAAGAAAGGCCAGCAAGTCTGGACAGGAGGAAACGACGCCGAGGACATTGCTCGTGGCGTCCACAAGACCTACACGGAAGAGAACCTCCGCTACTCCCAGGTGGCACCCCTGACCTTCTTCGATGAAGTCAACACCCGCACGAACCTTCCCGCTCAGATCGAACTCTATGCCGAACCCGGCGAAGCCTACAAATTTCTCTTCATCAGCAAAGGAGGTGGCTCAGCCAACAAGACTTTCCTCTACCAAGAGACCAAAGCATTGCTGAATCCGGCTAGCCTGTTGAAATTCTGTGAAGAGAAGCTTCGCACGCTCGGCACTTCCGCCTGCCCCCCCTACCACCTCGCACTCGTTGTCGGCGGCACCTCAGCGGAGGCCTGTCTCAAGACCGTCAAAATGGCGTCGACCCGCTACTACGACGAACTTCCCACCGAAGGAAACGAACACGGCCAGGCCTTCCGTGATCTCGAATTCGAAGAGAAGTTGTTGGAAGTGGCCCGCAGCACCGGTATTGGAGCGCAGTTCGGCGGCAAGTTTTTCGCCCTCGATGCACGAGTGATCCGGCTTCCTCGCCACGGCGCATCCTGTCCGGTTGGCTTGGCCGTCTCATGCTCTGCCGATCGACAGGCAAAAGCGAAGATCACCAAGGATGGCATCTTCCTCGAAAAACTCGAAAACCAGCCCGGCCAGTTTATCCCGGAGAAATACCGCGACTGGAAATTCAAGGGCGTTGAGATCGACCTCGATCAGGGAATGGAAGCCACCCTCGCAACCCTCTCGAAGTATCCTGTCACGACTGCGCTGGCCCTAACTGGAACCATCATCGTCGCCCGCGATGCTGCCCATGCGAAACTCAAGGAACGCCTAGACGAAACCGGCGAACTCCCCGACTACCTCAAGAAGTATCCGGTCTACTATGCCGGACCTGCCAAGACACCAGAAGGTTACGCATCGGGATCCTTCGGTCCCACAACGGCAGGACGCATGGACGGCTATGTCGACATCTTCCAAGCCGCCGGGGGCTCCATGGTCATGCTTGCCAAAGGCAACCGCTCCCAGCAAGTCACTGATGCCTGCAAAAAGCATGGAGGCTTCTACCTCGGCTCTGCCGGTGGTCCCGCCGCCTTATTGGCGAAGGAGCACATCAAGTCCCAGGAGGTCGTCGAGTTCCCCGAACTGGGCATGGAAGCCGTTTGGAAGATCACCGTAGAGAACTTCCCCGCCTTCATCCTCATCGACGATAAAGGCAACGACTTCTTCACCAACATCAGCCCATGCCCCGTGCATGGCTGACATGCGATGGACCACATTCATCAGCGGTCACCTTTCTTCTACTCGCCAGCGACATTTGTCAGCAGGTAACAGTGGTGCGGAGACAATTTGCTAAATCACATCCGCGACGCTTCCCTCGTTATCATCTTGCCCCCACCAGAACCGACCATCACCATCGAATCCATCTGTCGGAGAATTAAGACCCAACCGTTACAGGTCCGCCACGCCCCCTTTTCCAATCGGGTCTCTTGATGACCAAAGAGGGATACCCGACGCGGTTTTCTGCGGTGAGGTCGCTTTTACTCGGCGCGGGTTCTGACAGGTGGTCGCCCAAAATTCTGGCTGTAGTCTCAGCGGCTTTCGGCCGCAAAAGGAAGGAGCTTTTCAGCCGTTTTAAACGTCTCCCCTCGGCCCGATGGCGTCGACGTCGAGCACTTCGTCGATCTTGACGACGGTCACCTGCAGGATGGCACCGGTTGTCATGCCCTCAGGATAATGGCTCTTCGTCGCTTTGCGGCTCCGGTTTTTGGGGCCACTGGCTCCAAGCGCGACAAAGTCGAAAAACTCGGCGTCGCCATCCTCACCGAAGAACAAGCCCGCGCCCTACTCGATTAGCCGAAAGGTCATCGGATATCGATAAGGTGTCCCTTCTCCCGCCTTGATGGCCGCGATAATTGAAAAGACGACCGAGATGATCGCGAGGACAAACAGTCCCGGAAACCCGATTACTGCTCCGATCACCGTGAAGATCAGCACGAGACAAGCGATGCTGTAAGCGAAGAGACTGATCTGGAAATTCAGAGCCTCCTTCGCTTGGGCCGAAGCAAATGGCAACTCGTCCTTCTTCACCAGCCAGACTACCAAGGGACCGATAAATCCGGGAATACCGATGAAGGTGCTCAGCGCCGAGATATGCGCGGCCAGCGCCCAGTTGCGTTCCTCCTTGCTTGGTTGTAATCCCCTGGAAGGTGCGGGTGTCACGCTTGATGCATAGGGATTGGAATCCGTTGCGCGGGGAGCGGGGGCTGAAGCTTCTCCCTGATGATGATCTTGCTCCTGATTTTCTTCATTCATGCCGGAGGTATAGAAACACTTCCACGCACTCAAGAGAACTATAAAAGATTGTGGGCGAGCAAACGAGGCCATGCCCAGAATGCGCTGGCGCAGTAGTTCGGGAACGGTGTGATCGATGAGTGCCTGACAGTGATGATCGGTGAAGCAGGCAGCGAGTTGGTCGATCATGCAGCTACGTTCGTCGATTTCACGCACTAGCATCACGCCGCCGTCGGCCCTGACATTGCCACCTTGAAAATACGTCAACGACTTTGTGTTTGCCGAGTCTTGAAAAGCGAAGGATTGCTGGATACGGCCTGTCACGAGGCGCTTGGATTTTTTGTGTGTGGGACATTGATTTGAACACCAGAATCTTACACCAAAACTCCAACCGTTCTCAACTCGCCGTATGAAAAATGCGGGCTAGGTTTTCTCTGTGAGACTCTTTCATTCTCGATTCCAAGCCGGTTTATCCCAGCGCTTTCCCTGACTCCGACTTCGCGACTACAAGATTCTTTTCCTGACCCTTTCTTCCTGTCAGCCTTAGTTCAACCGGATGCGGTAGAACCGGGCTGGGGCGGTGGAGGCCGGAAGTGGATAGGTGGTGCTCACAGCACTTGCGTGGCCGGCGACGTCGTCTTCGAGTAGGTCCCATTCCGCAGGGTCCAAGGTGGTGGAGGTCTCAATGCGGTAGAGTGCCCCGTGTTTCGACGGCCAGCGGATCGTGCGACCGCCTCCCGTGTCCGGAGCAATGGTGCCGATGAAGTCGCTCGAGGCATCGAGCGGATCGGTACCGGTGCGGAGTTCGTCACCATCCCGGGTCCGGTCACCGTCGGTGTTGTCGTTGTCGGGGTTGGTTTCGCCCGCATCCACGAGTCCGTTGAGGTTCGGGTCCTCGTCGCGGTCGGCGATGCCGTCGTTGTCGAGGTCGATGGCGGGGTCGTCGGGAATCGAGACGACGTTGCCCGGTGGTGCGGTCGAGGCGATGGTTGGCAGCAGGATGCCGGCCGGTCCCCACTCGGCGTCGAGCTTCTGCGCCAGACGCCGTGCCAGGCGCATCGCCTCGTCCGGCTGGCTGGTGGCCAGGTTGGTGCTCTCGGTCGGGTCGGTGGCAAGGTTGTAGAGTTGGTGCGTGTTGTCTCGGAAGTTGTAGATCAGTTTCAGGTCGCCCTGCCGGATCCATGAGAAGAATTCGCTGCGGTGCGCATGTGGGTAGTGGACGACGATTTCCTGCGGGCGGTGGGTGCCCGGGATTCCTGATAGATAGGGCAACAGACTGTGCGAGTCCTCGCCTAAACCGGCGGGTGCCGTCAGGTTGACGAGGTCGAGCAGGGTGGCCGGGAGGTCCCAGGTCGTGACGATGTCGGTCTCAATGCTGTTGGTCGGGATGGGGACGGCCTGTTGGAAGGGGTTGGCGGCATCGGGCAGCGCCCAGCTGGCGATGAAGGGCACGCGGGTGCCGCCCTCCCATTTGGAACCCTTCATGCCGCGCATCGGCCAGTCGGAAAAGGTGCCCAATGGCAGCCCGTCCTGGGTGGTCGCCGGGCTGTCGCTGCCGTTGTCACCGAGGAAGACGATCAATGTGTTTTTGGCGACGCCGAGTTCGATGAGTTTCTGGCGGATCTGGCCGACCGCGATGTCCATGCCCTCGATCATGGTGGCGAACTTGGCATGGTTGGTGTTCGCCGCGCCCGAGTAGTTGCCGGTGGCGTCGGGATTGGTGGTGAAGGGCGAGTGGACCGCGTAGAAGGACATGTTGAGGAAGAACGGCGCGCCCTGCCCAACCGCCTCGGTGAGGGCCTTGTTCGCCTCGATCGTGAGCGCCTTGGTGAGAAACAGCGAGCCGTCGTAGGCTTCCAGCCCGGGCAGGCCGCCGTAGGCCGGAGTGCCGATGTAGCCGGACCACGGATGGCCCCAGTGGTTGCCGCCGATGTTGACGTCGAAGCCGAGGTCGCGCACGTCGAAGCCGCTCAAGCCGAAGTGCGCCTTACCACAGTGAATCGTGCGGTAGCCGGCGGCCTGAAGCTGCTTGGGCAGGGTGACCTCGCTTGCGGTGAGGCCGTTGACCCGCCAGTTCGGCGGCGAACCCGGATCGTTGGTGCCGATCCAGTCGGTCACGCCGTGGCGGGCGCTGGTGCGGCCGGTGAGCAGGCCACTGCGGGTCGGGCTGCAAACGGATTGCGCATAGGCGGTGGTGAAGCGCATGCCGGTGGAGGCGAGCGTTTCCATGTTCGGCGTTTTGTAGAACGAGTTAAAATGGTAGCTCACCGGGTGGCCGGCACCGTCGAGCAGGAACGGCACCGAGGTGTCATGCACCCCCATGTCATCGACCAGGAACAGAACGATGTTTGGCCGCGGCGGACCGACGGAAACCGTGACGCTGCGCCTGTCGCTCGCCGCGTCCTTGGTCGCGGTGAGGGTGAAGGTGCTGGCCTCGTTGACGGTGGTGGCGGTGCTGCCGGAGCCGTTAGTGCTCAGGGCGGCTGCATCGATCCCTCCCGGTTGAATGACCAGGGTGTCATAGTTGGATGCGGTCCATGAAAGGGTGACCCGATTTCCGGTCGGCACGTAAGTCTTGTCTGCGGTGAAGGATGCGATGGTGGCCGCCGGTTCTCCAGCCTTTGTCAGGCTCATCGCCTTGAAGACGGCGTTGGCGGCGTTGTTGTTTGGGTCGATTTCCCTGAAATTCAGCACGATCGCTCCGCTGGCGTCGGAAGTGACGCTGAAGCTGCTGAGAGTGCCGTCGTTCGACAGGTCGTAAGTCGGGTTGGCGGAGGTTCCGGTGACGATGGTGATCCGTCCGTTCACGCCATTGCTCGCCCGGCCGCCGATGGCGGAAATGTCGTAGGTTGTGGAACTCGGGAGCCCACTGAAGGCGATGGTGGCGGTGGAATCCCCACCTGCGGTGTTGTTGTTGACGTAGATCCCGTCGTTCACCGCGTTGGTCTCATCGAAGGGATCAAGGCCTGTGGGTCCGGTGATCGCCGTGCCGCCGAAACCGGAGCCGGACGTGCCGACGCTCGTGCCAAAGCCGACGGCCACCGAGATGCCGGAAGCGCCGCCGGTGGAGTCGATGAGGGGAGTCGAGGCGAGCGGGGAGAGTAGGGTTGAAGTAGCTGGCGTGCCGAGGCTGTTCCAGTGTTTCCCATCGCCGGCGGGGTTGTTGACGGCAGCGGCCGTCGACCAGTCGATGAGGGTGGATGGAGCGGGATTGGCGCGGGCACCCGGTCCGAGGCCGCCCATGAGCAGGACGGCGGAGAGGAACAGAAGGGTGGATTTCATCCTTCGTCGGGTGTTGGAGATGCGGGCTTGAAAAAAACGCACAGTCCGGACAGGCCGTGCATTTGCAAAGGCTTCGGCCGGCTTGCGGCGTCAGAACCGGCGGCGGCGAAGGAGACCCAGTATGCCCAAAGCTCCCAGCAAGGCGACGGAGGGCTCGGGAATGTTGCTGATGCTCATTGCATTGAGCGTGGTATCTGCCTGCGTGCTGATCGCATCGGTAACACTGTATTCGAAGGTGATGACGCCACCTGCTGTGGAGGTGGCCGCGAAGGACAGGATCGTACCGTCAGCTGGCAGGACAGCCTGGTTGCTGGACAAACCGCTGACCGCCGTGCCGACGGTAAGTTCGATTAAGCCCGGATTCCCATTTCCTCCCGAACGGCCACCGATCAGCGCGAAGTAATAGTTCGTGTTGGCGGCAAGGTCGGAAAAAGTGATGGGAACCGTTAACCCTCCGGCAGCGAAAATCCCGTCCACGGTTGGGCGGTCCGCACCCGTGGTATCGAACGGCGAAGTGGCCCCGACCGGGCCGTCGATGGCGGTCCCGCCAAAGCCGCTGCGGTCGCCCGTTGTGAGACCCTGATGATCCACAAAAACGTCCCAAGATGAATTGCCGCTATTGTCGCTCAGCAACAGATTGGTGACCGTGATATCAGCTGCGGTGCCGGATGTGGCAGTGGTGCCGAAGGAGTTCCACGGGCTGGGCGCGACGGCCGCCGCAGAGAAGTCGATCAGGACGGTGGCGGCGGGAGCGGCGGCGGCGGTGGCCAGCACGAGGGCGAGGCTAAGGGAAGTGGTTTGTTTCATGGCTGGGTCTTGATGAGGTTTGGATCGAAAGGCGATGGATTGAGAAAGAACTCGAGGTTTCGCGATGGATTACGTGCTACTAAAGAGCCGCTCCCCCCGCAGTGTGACGCTTTTTTCCCGAAAAAATTTCCCGGGATCAAAAAAAGCGGTGCCTGGGGACGAGGAGAACTTTGTCACGGCGATGGATGAGAGACCCGGAAGAAGCCACGGGGTTGGCCGGGCTCGGCGACGGGGACGGGTGCCCGATAACGCAGGGTGGCGGTGCCGTCGGTCTCCCGGGTGCTGGAAAGAAATTCCGGCAGCTGGCTGGTCCAATCGCTGAGGTTAGAGGAGAACTGGACCATCAGGTCGCCTTCCGAGGCCTCGAGGTTCCGTTTCAGCAGAAACTCGGCGTGGCTGCCGCTGCCGAGATCGAGGATCGGCCGGGGCGCATCGGCGGCCGACCGGGGATCGCCGCCGGTTTCATATTCGAAGCGGTTCGAGAGGCCGTCGCCGTCATCGTCGTCGTCACTGGTCCCGATCACGGACTTGCTTGTCGCCCAGTCCGCATAGCTGAGCGGATCCAGATCCATCAGGGCGTAGGCCATGGAGCGGCCGAGCATGAGTTGGGCAGTGGCCCCGAGGTGGACCTCGTCAGTGCTGCCCGGGATCTCCTGTTCGTGGACGGGGTGGTCGGTGCTGTTGGTGGGGATCGAGCGGGTGTTGGAAATCGAGAGCGGCGCTCCGGAGTTTTCATCGGCGTCGAGGATGGCCTGGCGCACGAGGTCGCGACCAGAGAAGCGGGTCACCACATCGCCACCGGGTGGAGCGTAGGGCAGAACCTGGCCGGGGACGAAGCGGATGCCGTTGGGCGAGGCATACGAGGCGAATTGTTCGCGAACGCGGTCGACGAAGTGGGAGAGGTTGGCGCCGTAGTCGTCGGCGCTGGTGTTGGATTCCGCAACGTTGAGGCCGTCCTTGGCATCCTGCTCGCCCTGTTGCCAGCACATGCCCTTGATGACCGGTTGCCAGCCGCCGGCTTCGAGTGCGGCAAGGCCGGAGTGATAGGTGTTGACCATGGCGGTGAACGACCCGCCCCAGTTGGCGGTGTCCGCGGCGTTGGCACCGGGTTTGAAGTCGATCTCAAGGCTGTTGCCGCTGGCGGCATACTTGATCAGGGCGATCGGGTGACCAGGACAGAGGTCGCGCATTTTCCCGCCGATGCCGATTTCCGGGCCGAAGGTGCTGCCATTGGAAGGGCGCAGCGTGACCCATTGGTTGGCGATCGAGCCGGAGACGCCGGTGCCTGCGGCGTACAGCAGGATTTCGGGGATCGAAAGCAGCTCCTCGGGAAGCTCGGCGGTTTTGGCAGTGCCTTGCATGTTCGACTGGCCGCCGAGCAGATAGACATCGATGGTCGCCGGGGGCCCGGTGACGGGGGTGAGGCTCATCGCGTTCCAGGTGGCGCTCGTGGCGGCGGTATCGCCTTCGCCGCTGTTCTCGCTGAAATTCAGCGCGATCACGCCGCTTGGATCCGAGATCACACTGAAATCGAGCTCTGTCCCGGAGTTGCTCAAGATGTAGGAGGAATTTCCGGAGCTGCCAGTCACCACGGTGATCCGCCCGTCCCCTCCAGCGGAGGCCCGACCGCCGATCGCTGAGATCTCATAACGGGTGGAGCTGGCGAGGCCCGTCAACAAGATGGTGGCGGTTCCCGCACTGTTCAGGTTGGCGAACATCCCGTCGATCACCGCATTGGGCTCATCGAAGGGATCGGCGCCGGCGGGGCCGTCGATCGCGGTGCCACCGAAGCCGGCACCCGGCGTGGTGGCATTCGAAAAATCGACCGATACGGTGACACCGCTGGCCGCCCCCGTGACATCAACGAGCCCGGTGGCAGCGAGATCAAACGCGGTGCCGCCGGCTGCTTGCGCACCCAGGCTGTTCCAGTGTTTTCCATCGCCGACCGGAGCCGGAATGCCGGCAGCGGCGGACCAGTCGATCAAAATGGGCGCGTCGGAGGTTTCCCCGGGATCCCGGTCCGTAACCAACCGGACGTTGTCGATGTCGAGGTAGCGTCCGTCGGCCAAGCCCTGGATGCGGATGACCAGCGGTTCCCCGAGCCCGGCCGGACTGGTGCCGGTCGCGGCTGCGGCGGTGAAATCGGTGAAGGTGGATTCGGTCAAGGTGATCGTTCCGGTCGTGTTCTCGGTCGTGTTGAGCGGGTTCTCGCTGCGGACGTCGGCGATGAATTCCGCGACCACGGCCTGGGTAGTGGCCGTCTCGAGCGCGATGCGGAAATCCTTCGGCACCTAGGCGTCGTTGAAGTGATTGCGATGCCCGATCGCGACGGTCAGCGTGTAGGAGGTGTTAGCCTGCAGGACGGCTCCCAGTTGCTGGCTGAATTCGCCGGTGTTGCCGTTTCCGGGGAACATGAATCCAAGGGATGGCCCGGCCATGTTGGGGAGCACGCCGCCATTCGGATCGGCGTCACCCGCGCCGGTGTAGTGGGACTGAGTGGCACTCGGGTTGAAAATGCCGGGATTGCCCGTGCCCGAGTAGTTCCATGACGTCACTCCACTGGTGCTGTTGATCACCCCGTCTGCGATGGTCGGCAACTCGAAGGAATGATTGCTTACCGCGACGGGAATGGCCGCTGCACCATTGGCCAGCAGGATGGCCGCCAAAAGGATCCTCGTGGATGTCATGGGTGATGGGATTTTTTCAGGTGAAAGATCAGCACGGGAACGGGATCACCAAGCCAGCCTTCCCGCCCAAGAGCCCGTCATCCCGGATTGTGACTCGATTTGCGAAGAAAAAACCACACGGTCAGAACACCGGGTGAAGGACGACCGCGGCAATGTTGCTGCGCGCGGGGTGCTCCAGGACGGGAACGGTCAAGGTGAGGACATCGACCGCGAAGGTCTCCTCGGAGCCATGTGCGGCGCGGTATCCTTTACCGCCCGTGCCATCCGGGAAATCCGCCGGGCGATGGTCCTCGGGTTGACAGGTCATTTTCCCCAACAAGGTCGCGGGCGAGGGATCCTCGGAATAGGCGGAGACGGGTTGAAACCACGAGCTTTCCGCTACGGGAGTCCAGTCAAAGTCCTCTCCGGGACCTGTGTTGCGATAGAGCATGACTCGGTATCCCCGGGCACCGATCTGGTCGAGCCACGAGGCCAGGTTGCTGAAACGCAGGACGATGCCGCCCCCGGAATCCGGCAGCCCGAGCGCGCGCGCCTCGCCGCTTCGGGTATGAAAATCCTTCTGCCACGGGAAACCACAATGATGGGTATGCAAAACGGCGGCCTCCGGCGAGCCGCTTGCGCCGGTGGAGAAAAGGTGCGAGCCCGCCCAAGCGACGTGGACCGGGGAGTTGTGCATTTCTGCCGCGCCCGCAGGCGTGGTGACGGTGGTCCAACGAGCCCCGAACGCGAGGGACGAACGGATCCTGGCGGCTTCGGAGTCGTCGGCCGCAAACGAGAACCCGAGTGGCCGGCGGATGCCGGAGGTGTAGCGCGCCGCATCCGCCTTGCCCCGCTCCGGAGTCCAATCGCTGCCGCTGGAAATGAGGCTTTCCCCCTTTTTCGCCTCCACGGAACGGGTGGTGTCCGCGGAATCGCTGAACCGCACGCCGCCGTCGAACACGTCGATCCGGGTCGAGGTGCCCGATGACTGATCGATGCCGAAAGTGGTGCCGAGGTCGGTGATTTCACCGCGCGGCACCCGGATGCGCAGCGGCCCGCCCTCGAGTTCGGCCCACAGGAGTCCGGAACCGAGGATCAGCCGTTCACGGTTGTGGACCGTCAACTCGCCCGGACCCTCGAAGGTGAGCGAGTTGCCGTCGGCAGAGCGGAGTTCCACCGCCCCGTGGGTCAGCTTGAGGCGTTGCCCCTCGCGGATCCACTCGCCTTGGGGGGGCACTGCCGAGAACCCGGTGCCGTTGCGGGCGACGACCTCGAACGCGGGCGGATGGAGCAGGCGGTACCCGCCCCAGAAAGCTCCGCCGGCCGCCAGCAGAACCACGGCGGCGGCGGCCCAGCGCCGCCACGTCCACCCGGTCTTGGCCGGGATCGAGCCGACCACCGCGTGGGCGCGTGGGCGAACCGGAAACTCGATCAGCCGACCCTCGATCGAATCCAGCTCCCTCGATGCCGCGCCCATCCGGTCCTCCAACGAGTCGTGCAGCATCCGCATCTCGACAAAGTAACGCAGTGCCGAGGGATCCTGCGGAAGCACGGCATTGAGGTGGGCGATGTCATCCAGGCTCGCCTCGTGGTTCAACACGCGCTCGACGAGATCGATGAAATCGCGTTCAGGTAGTTGGGGGCGGTGTGTCATCTTCATGACCTTAGCGCGGTAGGGAGCGGATTGTGACGGGCGGATTCAAGTGGATCATTCATCTTCGATGCCGGATTCGATACATGCCTCCAGCCACTGCCGGATTCTCGAAACGGTTTTGCGCATCGCCGCATGGCTGCAGCCCCGTGTCCGGGCGAGCTTTTTCAGGGACTCGCCGTCGCGGTAAAATGAGAACATCAGTTGGCGTTGCTCTTCGGGCAGTTTCTCCAAACACCCAGGAAGCCGGTCCAATCTCGCCTGCTGCTGGTCGAACTGACGGACCACTTCGCCGGCGATCAAATCGAGCGCCTGCTCCGAAAGGTTGACCGTCGGCCGCCGCTTGCGGGCGCGGAAGTAGCTCAGGGTGCGGAACCGGACCACCTGGGCGGCCCAGGCACGGAAATGGGTGCCGGGAAGGAACTTGGACTGGTTGGCCACGAGGTAGAGATTGGCGTCCTGCAGGACATCGTCGACGTCGGGTCCGGGGATGCCGATCGTCCGGATCAGGGCACGGAGGAATCCCTGCTCGCATTCGAGCAGTTCATGGAAGCAGTTTCCCTCCCCGAGACCGTCGCTAAAATCCAAATTCATCCCAGTCATGTTAAACCCGGCCGGGTCAAAGCCCCCAAGGGTTCTGCTTCTCCCGGGCGGCAAGTCAAGTCCTCAGCGTCTCCAGCGTCTTTGCGGCAGCGGTGCTTTCAGCGCAGTCGGCATTGCTTCACCTTGATGGTTCCTGACTCGTATCAATTCTGTCTCACCCCGACCCTGAAGAAGAGGCGTTCCTGTATTTTGATCGGTGTGGAAAACTACGTTGTTTTTCCTGCCCAGACTTGTCGTAGCCTGGCGATGGAATCGGCCCAGGGAGCTTGCCTGTAAATCCAGACGCGCACCCACCGGATGAAGCGCTGGGT
>Ga0100401_1000935_pt1 | contig 24031 bp, 21 predicted proteins | sample CryGeymeta201525_FD_80421 | JGI IMG/M metagenome (GOLD analysis project Ga0100401, IMG submission 80421) | Groundwater microbial communities from Crystal Geyser aquifers in Utah, USA - Crystal Geyser metaG 2015-25 | ecosystem: Environmental > Aquatic > Deep subsurface > Groundwater | place: USA... | reverse complement strand
TTTTCCCAGTGAAAGGCGCTGCGCACCTCCCGCAAGCCCTCGGCACCCTCTGCAGACCGCCCGCTTCAACTAAAAATTCGAAAATCACCCTGCCCGAATGGCTTTTCGAATAGGGTCATACTAGGCCGAGCTCCTCAGACCCAAAAGTTCACAGCAGCGCCACAAATTTCCGTGGTTTACATTAAAGGAGTAGTGGGGTCTAGGGTCCTAGAAATGCGCCGTTGGCCTCATTGTTTTCCTTCAGGTGCATGATTATCCTTCTGCTTTTTCCTCGGCTTTGGCAAGCCGCTTTGCTTGGCGTAGAAGCCTTGGATCATCAGTCACCCGCCGGACCGCCTTGCTCACTCCGCTGGGATGACCCGTTGCGAGTCGCTTTGAAACCCATTCATTGCTGACGCCGGTTCGTGATTTCACAAACCATGCAAGAATGGCCTTTTGCTTCAGGAAGCGCCCCCTGCCAGCGAGATTTCCCGGTGAGGAATCGATCCCCAGTTCTGCGGAGATTCTGAGAATCAGACGCTCTGCTTCTAACTCATCCTGATCTCGAATCGCCGCTCCACTCAGGTTGGACCGATTGGTCGGCTTTCCTGAGCCTTTTGCCATCGATCCAAAAAAGTCGAGCAAATGGTCCTTGAAGCTACCATCGCCAAAATAAACTGCCACAAAATAAACTGCCAGGCAAATAGTGCGATAAGTGGGCGTTTATCCTTTTACAATAAGGAATTCAAGGAGATCGAGGGAGGGTATCGTGGGGCGGAAGTGGGGCGGGTGGGCATCCGGGTGGCTCACGCAAGCCTTCCGCTGATGCCGAGGGGCGGGATCATGCGGGGGCTTTCGGTGAGTCGCCGGCGAGGCCCAGCGAAAGTAAGGTCGCTGCTCCGGAAGGGACGATGCCCGGGCGTTTCGCGATTTTGAACAATGTTGATCGCTCTGCTTTCACCCCCACTCACACAGCCCGTCCACATACGCCGCTGAGCCATCCCTGAGCCAGGCGTCGAGTTGGGCTTGGGCTTTGAGTTGTTGGCCGCGGGGGCGGTCGACTAACAGGAAGCGGCAGTCGAGTTCGTCGAGGCGGGTCATGTCACTCCAGAGTTTTTCAAACTGAGTGACGGGGAAGACGTCTTCCTGGCCGCTGCCCCAGCGCTTTTTGACGTCCTTCAAGGTGACATAGGTCGGCATGCGCTTGGCGATACGACGGGTGGCGGCGCGGACTTTGTCCTCATTGCGCAGGTCGGCGCGGCTGAGGCCGAAGGCGTCGAGCAGGGCGTCGATGCGGATCCAGGTGGTCATCGAGTTGTAGTAGGAAAGTGCGAATTCGGCTTCCTCGTCGGGCATGGCGAGGCCTTCGACGAGTTCGAGGCGGCCGTTGACTTTGGCGAGGCCGCCCCCGCGGTCGTCGATGTGGCGGGTAATGACTTCGAAGCTGAGGGCAGCGCCGGAGTCGATGTGGTGGCCGAGCACGGCGGGATCGAGGTTGGCGCCGAGGGTGTCGATGTTGTGGAGTTGGAGGTGCTTGAGCTGCGGTTGCTTATCTAACAGATTGGCCAAGGTGCCGTTGAGAAGCAGGTTGGGGATCTCATACCAGTGGCCGACGGGGTGGAGGCACTGGGAGGTGAGGTTGTCGGTGTAGTCGGCGCCTTCGCCGGCGCTGCGGGCCCAGTTGATGAGCGCGGCGTGGCCACTTTCGCGGACTTTCTGCGCCTGCTCGTCGAGCGCCTGCTGCGGGAGTTCTTCCCAGGCGAAGCGCAGGTCGCGCTCGGTGGGGATGAGGCGGAGGCCGATCGAGCGACCGCCGGAGACGAGGACTTCGCCGGGGTAGTTAAACTGATGATAGGCGGCGAGGAAATCGCGGAGCGGGGCTTCGGTGAGATAGCTGGCGGTGAAGATGTGGGGTGGGTAGGCGCCGTGTTCGCTACCGGTGCGGCGGCTCTTGGCGAGGTGGGTTTCGAGGAAGCTGCGGTGGCGTGCACCGAACTTGCAGAAAGGGTGCAGGGCTTTGACGACGCCAGCGCCTTCTGTCCAGCGGCTGCCGACGCCGGCGGCGAGGGTGACGACGGCGACTTCTCCCTTGGCGAGGGCTTCGCGACCGAGGGTGAGCTCCTTCTCGGAAGGGCTATTGTTAGATGTGAGGTCGCTGATTTCCCTGAGGCTGACATCGGCGATGCGGGTGCTGGCGGGTAGGCGGTTCTTGGCGAGTCCGATGCGGCCGGAGCGGACGTCGCTGCGGATTTGCTCGTGCTGATCGGAGTCGAAGCCGTTGGCTCCTAACAGGCCGAAGAGGTCGCTGTGGGCCTTCTCTTCCATGCTTTCGGGAAAGAGGCGACGGAAGACATCGGGAACGAGCGAGCGGAAGCGGTCGTTGTTTCGAAACACCTCGCCGAGACGCTGGAGCTCGAAGTGGCGTGCGCGGCTGAGTTTCTTGGGATCGTGGCGGACGAGCTGCGGGAGCATCAGCTGGTAGTAGCTGTGGTTGAGCAGGGCGTCGTCGCCACGGAGCAGCTCGGCGGAGGTGCCGTCGGGGTTGATGGTGAAATCGTAAACGACCGGATCGATGGCGAAGGGCAGGGCCTTGGCGAGTTCGTTTTTGGCGTGGACCATTTCCTCTAACAGCCAGTCCTGGGCGGCGGCTTTGACCTTTGGATCAAAGATGAATCCCATGCCGCCACCAGCCATGCCGCCGAGCATCCAGAAGCCCCAGAAGTCATCGCCCCAGCGTTCGCGGCAGGCGGTGATGAGACGCTCGGTGAAGAGGTTGCTGCACCACGGGATGATCGTTTGCAGCGGGCCGAAGAAGTTGCGGGTGGTGGTCTCGCCGAGCTTGCGGATGTCGCCGGTGCGGAGACCGTCGAGAATTTCCTCTAACAGGTCGAGCGCCTGGTGGCGGGCTTCCCACTCGGGGCCGGAGCGGAGCAGGTATTTTTCGGTGACCATTTCGAGGATTGGTCCGACGTTCTGGGCCATGCCGCCGTGGACGACGACGAGGCTGTCCTGGAGTTTTCGGGCGATGTCGGGGTGGAGCTTCGGTGGGACGAGGATTTCGTGATCGGGCATCAGGCGGCCGCGGCTGATGCCGGATTCGACGTCGCCTTCGCCCGCGGGCTGGCCGGCGATGAGCTTGATGCCGGGCCAGATGCCGCCGGAGTCCTGCCACCCCCCGCCGGAGCCGCCGAGCCATTCACCGAGGATCGCGCGGGCGGCGACGAGGCGTCGGCCGGGTTCATCGAGCGGGCCTGTTAGATGGGTGGTCTGGCCGGTCGCGCGCATGCACAGCGAGATGAGCGAGGCGAGCAGGTTGGTGGAGACGGCGAGGCGCGAGCCTTTTGGAATGCCGCGGACGTAACTGGCGAGTTCGATGCCGCGGCCGGGACCGACGAGTTTTTCCAACAGATCGGTGAGTTTCTGGCCGGAGCCTTCGAGGCCCGGAGGAACGAGGCCGGAGGCGACGAGTGCGGCTTTCAGCAGGCCGAGGTAGTCGGCGGCGTAGTCGAAGATTTCGTCGAGCTCGGTGATGTCCTTGTTGGCTTCGAGGTCGACGCTGACGAGGCGGATGACGGGTTCATCGATGACGCGGAGGAAGGTTTCGATGGGAGGTTCCGGGGAGTCGTCGCGGCCACGGACACCAAGGTTGACCGAGACATTGATGACCCGGGCACCGGCGGGGAAGTCCATGCCAAGGAAAAAGATGTCGCTCCATGCGCTGTGGGTGAGGTCCATGCGCACGGGTGTCTTTTCACGAAGTACGGGGAATACCGGGTGGGTGCCCGCGCCGACGTCTAACAGCTCGCTCCGGATGCTGAGTGGCTGGTCCTGCGGATGGCCAAGGCGGAACATCCATTGGTTGCCCGGGACCGAGCGGACGCTGGTGCGGACCTGGTCGGCGAGGGCTTGGAAGGCGCGCTGGTGGTAGGCGGTGGAAAGCGCACTGCAGATGGTGCTGCTCCAGCCGTCCTTTTCGGCGGCAATGAGAAAGGACTCGATGGCTTCCGGGAAACGTCGTTCTAACAGGTGGACGTAGCCATCGAAGGGAACGTGACCAGCGGCTTTGACCTCGGGGCGTTCAGGGAGGTGGAAGCGGTGGATGTTTGAGAGGAAAAACAGCGCTCGAACGGATTCGTAGAGATTGTCCGATTGTTGGCGGAAGGCGTCGAGCTCGGCGCATTCGTGGAGGAGTTCTGCGGTGCTCAGGCTTTCGCAGCAGGCATCGAGCGCTTGATTGCGGATCGCTTCCTCGGAGGAGGTGATCAGGGTAATGAGTTGGCCGGACATCGTCGGGGTGGGTGGAGAGTCAGGCGCTTAGTGGCGCGAGCGGGCGACGATTTCGAGGAGGTCCTGCATCACGGCTTTGCTTTCCGAGCCGGCAAGCGCGAGGGCGAGCTGGGCGTGGAAGAGGCCGTATTTCTGGCTCAGGTCCTGGCGGCCGCCTTCGACCTTGAGGGCGGTGTAGTGTTCGCGACGGGCGAGTTCGGCGAGCACCGGGGAGAGCTGGATGTTTTCACTCGATGTGCTGACTTTCGCGATGAGCATTTCCATCACCAGCGGGGTGAAGACGTGCATGCCGAAGAAGGTGAGGTAGCGGCCGGCGCGCAGGCCGGGGACGATGAGTTTCTGTTCCGCCTCGGTCGGGGTGGGTTTTTCAATGACGTCGCGGATCGCATAGAGGGCTTCGCCGGTGGCGCTGCGTTCGAGGTTCCCGGCGATGGTGCCGTAGTGCTGGATTTCAGTTTCGCGGGTCGATTGGACGGCCGACATCGCACAGTCTTCGGTGGTGGCGAGCTCGATCAACTGCTGGGCGCAGGATCTTTTCGAGTCGTCGCTGATGAAAAGGTGGTCGCCGACCGCGTGGAAGAAGGCCTCGCCTTTGGTGAAATCGGCAGCGAGCGAGAGAGCGTGACCGTAACCGCGGCGTTCTTTTTGCTCGATGAACTTCAGCCGGACCGGCGTGTCGGCGATCGCCTGGCGGTAGGCGTCTTCATCGCCGGGGTGGATGACAAGGCAGACGTCCTCGATGCCGGTGGAGTGGATTTCGCGCAAGAGGATTTCGAGGACCGAGCGGCTGACGCCATCGCGATCGACGAGGGTCTGGATGGGGAGGGATCGGTGGTTCGGGCTGGCGGCGGTGATGACCGCTTTGGTGAGGTTCATGAGTGGTTCAGGTGCCTGTTTTCAGTAGCTTGAACGCTAGATCCGGGAAGTGCGACCCTCTAATGTGTCCTTTTAACCTGCCTTGGTCGAAGCTGAGTGGGCAGCTCGCCTGCTGCTGTTCGCAAGGTGAGAGCAAAGACGTAGAGGGTGTTCATGGCGATCTCGAATCACAAGCATGACGGTGCACCGCGTCTTCTAGGACCGACAAGTAAGGCGGGCTCGAATTGCTTTGGCAGATGCTGGTGCTTCGCAGGCTCGGCGTTGCTTTACGTGACGGGTGCCATTGGCTTCGAGCTTCTGGAAGCGGCCCACACCGAGATGCATGGAATGGATTCTCTTGGCTTCGGGATCCTCTACTCAATCGAAGAGACCTTGGAGATTAGCCGTCATGATGGCAATTTGGGGATTCATGGGCTACGCGAGCGAGCATTGTGGAGAGCTGGGTGCCAGAATTTCGGTGGCACCTAAATTCGGGAATTGATTTAGGAATTCCTTTGCCCTCTCGTAGTGATAGAGTGGGAAGCAGCTGGACGTTTCATCTCATGAGAATTCGGAATTTCATCTTATGTGGTATACTCGCCGTGGGTTGCGTTGGGACTTCCCACGCTCAGGCCCCCGGCGATTTGGTGCAGCCGGGCGTGGTTAGTAAAATCGCGTTCGGGTCTTGCTTCAATCCGAGGAGCAAGGAGTCATCGATCTTCGCCGGTATCCTTAGGCACAAGCCGGATGTCTTCGTTTTCCTCGGCGATAATATCTACGGCGACACTGAGGATATGGAAGTCCTGCGGAAAAAATACGAGGAGCTTGAGGCAGTCGAAGGTTTTCGGAAGTTGCGTGATTCCGCCACGATGATCGCGACATGGGATGACCACGATTTCGGGATCAACGACGGCGGGAAATCCTACCCGATGCGCGAGGAGTCAGAGCGGATCTTCCTGGATTTTTTCGAGGACCCTGAGGACTCGCCCCGTCGCGGGAGGGATGGTGTCTACGGCTGTTATAGTTTTGGACCGTTAGGAAAAACCTGCCAGATCCTGCTGCTCGATACCCGCTTCTTCCGTGATGAGCTGCCAAGGAAAAAAGGAATGCTAGGGATTTGCTTTTGAATGGATCGCAAATAAACCGCTTCATTTCAGCCAACGCGGGGCTTCCGGAGTAGGTTGTTTGGTTGGTGATCCACCGAGTTCGATGGAGTCTGCCTCGATGGCAGCGACCAGATCGTCGCTCACCTGTCCGGGCCGGATGACGCCCGGCCAAGACATGATACAGGGAACGCGGGTGCGCCTCCGCCGGGAAATGGGGTGCGGTGCACGGAAGGTAGAGAAGAAATGGGGGTTCTCGGTTGGCGCGAATGAAGCCGATCGCCTCCTCGGTGAACTGCTGAGTCAGACCTCGGTTTTCGAAAGGATCGGCGACCAGTTCATCGTCGCGCCAAAGCTTGGTCGTTTGGTTGTTACTGGTAAAAAGATTGTAACCACCAGACCTCGCCATCTCCCGCCCGCAAAAAATAAACCGGAATTTATCCAATCACTACACCTCGGTTTATCCCATGTGAAAAAGTCGTCTATTCCCCTTAGAAATCGGAGTGTTTATTCAATCCAGCCACTTCCAGGCGGGGAGAATCCGGATGGGGAAACCCTGTTCAATCAGCGAGTCCTCCTGATCCAGCGTGAGGATGAATAGCTCGCGTTTCTTCTTCGGCAGACCACCCGGCAGATTGCCAGCCGCGACCAATCCCCGCAGCTCACGCATGCGGTTTTCCGGCGTCAAGCGGGCACAGCATTGGATGGCGAGGTCACGGGTGATGAAATCACACTCCCACAAATGTGGCTCAGCCGCAAAGGTGGGAGCCGCACCCCTGCGACGAAGCGCAAGCAGGACGGCATTCTCCAGTTTGCGTCCGAGATCTGGTGTGGGATTCGGGCTGTTGGCCGCCGCGAAGCCTGTATCCACAGCATAATACTTCGGCGGGCTAGTGACGCGCTGCTTGAAAGAGGCACTGAAACGCGGCACGGATAGCAGCAGCCAAGCGTCCTGCAGATATTCCACCAAGCGTCCGGTTTGTGCGACCGAGGGAAATCCCAGGCCTTTCGTGAGGGCTTGCAGCGACAAGGGTTGTCCGGGATGCGCTAAAAGATGCAGCGCCAGCGTCATCAAAGGACGGGACGAACGCAGGGCATGACGAGTCACGATGTCTCGCAGGACAACATCCCGCAGCAACTCCTGCAGAATCAGGTATCCGGTTTTCAACCCCGCCTGAAGCACTCCAGCGAAACCACCGCGCATCAAGTAATCCTCCAATGCCAAGGCCCCGGCAGGCAGTCCGGTGAACTCCAGAAATTCGTGAAAGGAAAACGGATAGACTTCGTGGGACAAATGGCGTCCAGTGAGTTTCGACCCCATCTCGCGACCCAACAAGCTCGCATTTGATCCCGTCAGGCAGACCCGCCGCCCCCCATCGAGCAGGGCCCTGACCAGTCGCTGCCACTCGGGCACCTCCTGCACCTCATCCAAGTAAACCGCCGCCTTGGGGTGCTCCGTATCGAGCAGCGAAATGAGCGTGGGAAAGTCCTCCGGACCCATGCCATAAAGCCGGGTGTCCTCCAAATTCAAGGTCACCGATCGACCTCCAAGACTGCGGCGCAATTGATCCTGTAAGGTGCTCTTGCCGCATCGGCGCACGCCCGTCAGCACCAACGCATGAGTGCTGGACCCTTTCTTCCATGCGGGCCGGAAATGCCGCGGCACTTCTGGTGTTGCGACAGCAGCGACCGCCGACGAGGAAAAAGCCGCAGAGAGTGTTTCGCGTAGCAACATAGGTTTAGACTACACACAATCCAAAGGTGTGCAAACATGGTGAACAAAAAGTTTTTGTTTCCAAGTATCTCCGATGAGTGGGGGAGCCCTTCTCCTTAGCAAAAGATAAATGGGAATTTATCCGAGCCTACCCCCTTGGGTTATCCTGCCATGGTTTCATTCATTGAGATGAAAACCTTCTATCAAACCTTCCTCGCGATTGGCCTGACAGCCACGGCGCTTGCCCAGCAGCGCAATGTCCTCCTCATCATCGCCGACGATCTGGGCACCGATAGCCTCGCGCTTTACAACAACAACCCCGGAGCCGCTCTCTCGCCGACCCCGAACCTCGAAGCCCTCAAGGCGAATGGAGTCCAGTTCCGCAATGCCTACGCCCATCCGACCTGTTCGCCCACCCGTGCTTCCATCCTCACCGGCCGCCAGCCTTTCCGCCACGGTGTGACCACGGCGGTCTCCGCAAACGACGGCCAACTCATGGCTGGCGAGTTCACCCTGCCGCGCGCGTTCGCAGCGAACAACACCCTCGGATACTCACTCGCCCATTTCGGGAAATGGCATTTGTCGCTCAGTAACAACATGGCCAACGACCCCGCCAACATCGCAGGCTGGCCACACTTTGCAGGCAGCCTCAATGGCGGCCTTACCGGAGGAAACGGCGGCACCGGCACCTACTCCGCGTGGACGAAAACCATCAACGGCGTCACCGGTCCGGCAAACTCCACCACCACCTACGCCACCACCGACACCACGGACGATACCATCGACTGGATCAACTCCCAAGGCAGCAATCCCTGGTTCGCATGGGTCGCCTACAACGCGCCGCACGCCCCCTTCCACAAACCGCCCAACAACCTCCACACCTACGACACCACCATGCCTGGCTGGAACACCCTGCCCATCAACACCAACCTGCGCACCCATTTCAACGCTGCCATCCAGGCCCTCGATACCGAGATGGGTCGCCTCTTTGCCAGCATCCCGCCCGTCGTGCTCGCCAATACCTGGGTCATCTTCATCGGCGACAACGGCACGCCCAACCAGGTCATTCAGCCCCCCTTCAGCACCGGCCACTCGAAAGAGTCCCTCTACGAGGGCGGCGTCCGCGTGCCCCTGATCATCAGCGGTCCGGGCGTGGTGGGCACGAATCGCGAAATCCCCGACCTCGTTCACGCCACCGACCTCTACGCCTCCATCCTTGAAATGGCCGGCATCAATGTCGCCGCCACCCAGCCTGCGCTCAAGCCCATCGACAGCCGCAGCCTGCTGCCCTTGTTAGAAAACCAAAGCCTGCCCGCCAGCACTGCATCCAGCGAATTGTCGGGTTCCGCCGTCGCATCCGATAAAAGCGGCACCACCCTCCGCCTCGGCGATTACAAGCTCATCCGCTTCGGCAACGGCAGCGAGCGACTGCATTTCCTACCCACCGATCCCGACGAACAAACCAACCTCCTCCTTTCCGCCCTCGCCCCCAGCGCCCAAGCCGCCTACGACTCTCTAACAACCGAACTCGCCGGCAACATCTCCCCGCCCAACCTGCTCGGCCTTCCTCCCGAGACCCAATGGCAGAAAATCACCGGCGCCGAATACGCCCGTATCTACCGCACGCAGACCCGCGCCCTCAACGGCCTCTCCGACACCACTTGGGCACCCGAAGGCCCCGTGCGCAACGGGCGGCAGGACTTGCCCGCATACGCCGGCATCGAAAGCCTCCGCGTCAGCGCGAACTGGGTCTACGTCAAAGGTTCCTCCATGCCGCACTACACCATGGGACCATGGTATTTCGATGCCGCCAAAACCCAACTCTTCGTCAACTACCCGAACCAATGGGACATGCTCGCCCGCATCCCCCGCCTGCCGGTCCCCGCCGCCACCCGCAGCAACACCAACTTCGGCCCCATCGCCATCTGGGCGAACACCACCATCATCCACAACCAGCTCGACGCCTTCTACTGGGACGGCACCGCCGACATCGATGACAACGCCCGCGGCACCGAATACTGGACGCGCAACGCCCGCCTCGCCGAAGGTCCCACCTTCGATCCCGCCGGCTCGCACCAACCCTTCACCGGGGAAAGCCACCACCACATCAGCCCCTTCGCCCTGCGTTATGAAATGGGCGATCACATGGACTACAACCCCGCCACCCACACCTACACCGAGTCCGCAGGCGCACCCGATCACAGCCCCATCCTCGGCTGGAGCTTCGATGGCTACCCCATCTACGGCCCCTACGCATACAACACCGCCAACAACCCCGACAGCGGCATCCGTCGCATGGTCAGCGGCTACGTCCCGCGCGATGGAAACTTCGGCACCACCGACCTCAACACCGCCGGACGCACCAGCCTGCCCGCTTGGGCCATCCGCGCCGGACACGGCATCAGCCCGGTCAATGATGCCGCCACCGGCCCCGCCGTCAGCGCCGCCTTTCCTATCGGCTGGTATCTTCAGGACTTCGATTACCTCGGCGACCACGGCTACACCCAAGGCACCCATTTCGACCTCGACGAATGCAACGGCCGCTGGTGCGTCACCCCCGAATACCCCGGCGGCACCTACGCCTATTTTGTCGCCATCGATGCCACCTTCCAACCTGCTTACCCCTACATCATCGGCCGCCAATACTACGGCGTGAAACAAGGCGGCAACTGGGCCGCCGCCAGCACCATCGGCTTCAACGCCCTCGAAGAACCCCACATCACCACCTACCAAGGCGGAGCCGGTGCGGAAACGCGCATCGACAGCCTCCAACCCTCCGGCGGCAACGTCACCCTCCGCTGGGACAGCGCCGAAGGCGGAAACTACGTCGTCGAAACCAGCGCCGACCTCACCAACTGGACCACCCTCCCCACCGTGCCCGCCACCGGCTCCGCCTTCCAAACCCAACGCACCGTCCCCGCCTCCACCCCCGAACGCAGTTTCCACCGCATCCGCTCCGACGGCGTCGCCCCTTACGATGTCATCGATACGCCGTGAAACCGTCGGTAAGAACATTGGGTAGCAGGTGACGTGATAGGCGCGAAAGCAACGAAATCCGCTGCTCTGACCCATAATTCACCTTGATATTTCGGAATCCGTTCCGTAATTTCTAGGGAAAATGATTTCACGCCATCTCAAAGACACACTGATCGCGCGCCTTGGCCAGACCCCGGCGGTAGCTTTGCTCGGTTCCCGCCAAGTGGGAAAAACGACCTTGGCGCGGGAGATTGACCCGGGAAAACCCGCACATTATCTCGATCTCGAGCGCCCTTCGGATTTGGCCAAACTGGCCGACCCGGAGCTATACCTCGCGGGCTTTGCCGACCGATTGGTCATTCTCGATGAGGTTCAGCGCCTGCCGGACTTGTTTCCCGTGCTGCGCAGCCTGATCGACGAACGCCGCCGCGCGGGAGAGCGGGCGTGCCAATTCCTGCTGCTTGGTTCCGCCGCTCCCGATCTCCTGCAACAAAGCTCCGAGACACTCGCGGGCCGCATCAGCTATCTCGAGTTGACGCCTATCCAGCTTTTGGAACTCGCTGATCCGGAGCAGGCGATGCCAGGCCACTGGGAACGCGGCGGCTATCCGGAGAGCTGGCTTGCCGCCGGCGCGGAAGCCTCGCTGCAATGGCGCGAAGACTTCATCACCAGCTACGTCGAGCGCTTCCTGCCGCATCAGGGCATCACCGCCACACCCATCGTCCTGCGGCGCTTTTGCAGCATGTTGGCCCATCAACAAGGGGCCACCGTCAACCTCAGCAAACTCGCCGGCTCACTCGGCATCGACGGGAAAACCGCCCGCCGCTACCTCGACCTGCTCGAAGGACTCTATCTGGTGCGCTCGCTCCCGCCATGGTCCCGCAATTCCGGCAAGCGTCTCGTGAAAGCTGCCAAAGTCTATTGGCGCGACAGCGGCATCCTTCACGCCCTTGCCGGCCTGCCCACTCTGGAGCACGTGCTCGGTCATCCCCTGTGTGGCGCCTCCTGGGAAGGCTACTGCATCGAGCAAATCCTCAACCGCCTGCCAAAAGGCGCGACGGCCAGCCACTACCGCACCCACGCCGGAGCCGAGGTCGATCTCGTGATCGAGCAACCCGACGGCGGAATCACAGCTGTGGAAATCAAGCGGACTCTCTCCCCCAAGGTCACCCCCGGCCTCATCGAAAGCATGCAAACCCTCCGCGCCGACCGCGCCTTCATTATCATCCCCGAAGGCCAACCCTACCCCTTGTCCAAAACCATCACCGCCATCGGCCTGGTGGAATTTCTTCGCGCCCTGCCATGAATGCCTCTGAGCATCGACAATGCCGACAATGTCGGCACGGAGTTCAACGATCTTCATCGTCCATCCAAAAATAAATCCGGATTTATCCCGGCGCAGGCCTTGAATTCATCCAATCGGGGTTTCATCACTTATATGAAACCCGCACGCATTTCCCTCATCCTACTCGCCACCGCACTCAGCGCCTCCGCCGATGATTTCTTCGAGGCGAAAATCCGTCCGGTTTTGGTGAAACATTGTTACGACTGCCACTCGGCAGAAGCAGGAAAAGCGAAGGGCGGGCTGCTGCTCGATACCCGCGAGGGCATCCGCACCGGTGGCGACACCGGCCCCGCCGTGGTGCCGGGCGACCTCGAACAAAGCCTGCTCATCCAGGCCATCCGCTGGCACGATCCGGACACCGCCATGCCACCCGAGAAAAAAGGCGGCAAGTTGCCAGACTCCGTCATCGCCGACTTTGAAGCCTGGGTGCGCGCCGGTGCCAATGACCCGCGTGATGCTAAAGCCGCCGCCAAAATTTATGACGGCATGTCCGCCAAAGACTGGTGGGCCTATCAGCCAATGACGACCCCCGAGGTTCCCGTCACCCGGAACACCAGCTGGGCCAAGACCGACATCGACCGCTTCATCCTCGCGAAGCTGGAGGAAAACGGCCTCCAACCCGTCGGACGCGCCGACAACGCCACCCTCATCCGCCGCCTTTCTCTCGACCTAACAGGACTACCACCCGAGCCCGGCGCATCCGCCGAAAACCTCGTGGACAAGCTGTTAGACAGCCGTGCCTTCGCCGAGCGTTGGGGACGACACTGGCTCGATGTCGCCCGCTACGCGGAAACCACCGGCGGCGATACCAACGTCACCCTGCCCGAGGCATGGCGCTACCGCGACTACGTCATCGAATCGTTCGCCCAGGACAAACCCTACGACCAGTTCATCCGCGAACAAATCGCCGGCGACCTCCTCCCCGCCAAAGACGATGCCGAGCGCGCGGAAAACCTCATCGCCACCGGCTTCCTCGCCGTCGGCCAGAAATCCCTCAACGGCACCGATCCCCGCCAGTTCGCGGTCGATCTGGCCGACGAGCAGATCGACACCGTCTCGCAAGCGTTCATGGCCACCACCATTTCCTGCGCCCGCTGCCACGATCACAAATTCGACCCCATTTCGCAAAAGGACTACACCTCCATCGCCGGCATTTTCCTCAGCACCGACACCCGCTACGGCACCGCCGGCGGCGTCCGCGAACGCAATGCCTCCACCCTCATCGACGCCCCGCAAAACTCCGGCCTCCAAACCGTCGACCGCTCCATGGATCCTGCCGAGTGGCAGCAAAAGAAAGCCCAGCTCGACCGCCTCATCGAGCAACGCGATGCCGCCATGGCCTCACGCAGGTCGGGCGCAAGGCAGGAAGGTGGCGGGGAAATGACCGGCTTCGAGGTCGTCCGCATCATCACCCAGGCCAAGCGCCTCCAGATGGAACTCGACGCCTACCACCCCGACGGCAGCGTAAAACCCCGCATCATCGGCGTGCTCGACAAACCCACCGTCGCCCCGCCCGCCGACCGCCGCGCCGCGAGAAGGGGCGGGCCTAACGCCAGCAAGCGCCCCGACAGCGGCTTCCTCACCATCGCCGACAGCCCGCTCTTCATCCGTGGCAGCATCGACAACGAATCCGAAAAAATCCCCCGTAGCATCCCCGAAATCCTCGCCCACGGCCAGCAACTGGAAATCCCCGCCGGCACTAGCGGCAGGCGCGAACTCGCCGAATGGCTCGCCTCACCCGACCACCTCCTCACCTCCCGCGTCATCGTCAACCGCGTCTGGCATTGGCTGTTCGGTCGCGGTCTTGTCGAAACCGTGGACAACTTCGGTGCCAGCGGCATCGCCCCCTCGCACCCTGAGTTGTTAGATTTCCTCGCCCAACAATTCATCGCCGATGGCTGGAGTATCAAAAACCTCATCAAGCGCATCGTCAGCAGCAACGTCTATCAGCTCGACAGCATGCACGTGGAGGCCAACCACCTCGCCGACCCCGACAACCTCCTCTTCTGGCGCATGAACACCCGCCGCCTCGACGCCGAAACCATCCGCGACTCCATGCTCGCCGCCAGCGGCCTGCTCGATGCCAAAGCCCCCCTCGGATCCATCATCGCCCTCGCCGGCGACGGCCCCATCGGCGGCGACCGCTTCATGGCACTCAAGGAAAGCCAGATCGAAACCGCCAATCACGCGCACCGCAGCCTCTACCTGCCCATCGCCCGCACCGTGCAGGCGGAAACCCTCGCCGTCTTCGACTTCAGCGATCCCGCCTTCGTCCGCGGCGCGCGCGAAACCACCATCGTCCCACCCCAGGCGCTCTACCTCATGAACGACGACTTCGTCGAAAAAGCCGCCACCGCCATGGCGCAGCGCGTGATGAAAGCGGACGGCTTCGACGCACGCTTCGACCTCGCCTGCCGCCTCGCTTACGGCCGCCCGCCGTTGCCCGAAGAGCTCGCCGCCGCCCGCAAGTTCGGTGGCGACGACCTCACCGCCTGGACCTCCATCTGTCGCGCCCTGTTCGGCAGCGCCGACTTCCTTTTCCAAAACTAACAAAACCAACCACCACCATGAACCGCCGCCAATTCCTGCAAACCAGTTCCCTCGGCTTCGGCTGGCTCGGCCTCTCCGCCCTCGCCTCCGAGCCCGCGAAGAAATCCCCGAAACGCGTCATCTTCCTCTGCATGAGAGGCGCGCCGTCCCACGTCGATACCTTCGACTACAAACCCAAACTCAATGCCGATACCGGCAAGCCCGGCCCGCGCCCCGGCACGCAACTGTTAGGCTCGCGCTGGAAATTCTCCCAACACGGCCAAAGCGGCCATTACATGTCAGAGCTGTTCCCGCAACTCGCCGCCTGTGCCGATGATCTCTGCTTCCTCCACGGCATGCAGACCGAAGTGCCCGCCCATCCGCAAGCCTACCTCCGCATGCACACCGGCAGCTCGCAGTTTGTCCGCCCCTCGCTCGGTGCATGGACGCACTACGGCCTCGGTTCGCTCAACGACAACCTCCCCGGCTTCATCACCCTCGCCCCACCCAGCGGACTCGGCGGCGCACAAAACTACGGCAGCGCCTTCCTCCCCGCGCAATTCCAAGGCACCCGCATCGGCGTGGAAAAACGCCCCATCGCCAGCGCCGAAGTCGCCAACCTGAAATCCGCCCTCACCCCCGATGCCCAGCGCAAAGAACTCGATCTCATCCAATCGCTCAACACCTCCAAGCTCACCCGAGAAACGCAGGACCCGCAGATCGAAGGTCTCATCCAGTCCTACGAACTCGCCTACCGCATGCAAAGCGCCATGCCCGGCGTGATGGATTTGGAAAAGGAAACCGAAGCCACCCGCAAACTCTACGGCATCGGCGAACCCGTCACCGACGACTTCGGCCGCAAGTGCCTGCTCGCCCGCCGCATGATCGAATCCGGCGTGCGCTTCGTCGAAATCAACCACGGCGATTGGGATCATCACTTCAACCTCGGCGAAGCCCTGCCCGCCAGTTGCGCCGCCGTCGATCTCCCGCTGCGCGGCCTGCTCACCGACCTGAAATCCCGCAGCCTCCTCCAAGACACCCTCGTCATCTGGGGCGGCGAATTCGGCCGCACCCCGCACGCCGAAGGCCAGGACGGCCGCGACCACAACGTCGGCGCCTTCACCATGTGGATGGCCGGCTGCGGCGTCAAAGCCGGCACCCGCTACGGCGTCACCGACGACTACGGCTACGAGGCCGTCGATGGCAAAGTCAGCATCCACGACTGGCACGCCACCATCCTCCACCTGTTAGGCCTCGATCACACCAAACTCACCCACCGCCACGCCGGCCGCGACTTCCGTCTCACGGACGTCCACGGCCGTGTCGTGAAAGAGATTGTCGCGTGAGACCTGACATGCGGCCTCAATCGCTGCGCAAACCACTTCCGGTCGAGGGGGCGGTATTTTCTCGCTGCCGGCGAGGTTGGCGAGGGTGCGGGCGACTTTGAGGATGCGGTCGTGGGCGCGGGCGGGAATGCGTTGACGGTGGTTTTCGAACTGACCGGGGGAGCCGCGGCATTCCCTCTTGGTGTCTCCGTAGTAGCCGCAGTTGCAGGGGTTCATGGCGGCGACGAGCATGAAGCGGGCGGGGAAGGTGAATGAGCCCGCTGCCCGGCTTTTCGAAACGGCACCGTCTTCAGACGGCTGTTTCTTTTCACCACTTCGAATTGGCGGAAGTTATCATCAGAAGGCGTGTCATATCATGCTGGGAAACGATTCGAAATTTCCTCGCCGATGAATCTTCGGGCATGGGTAAGGGGCATGGCCGAGACTTCCACCTCCAGCAGGCAGTAGATGGCGTCGTTGAATGATGGCTCCCGATGAAATGCGTGGAAAGTGGCACCAAGGGAAAGGTAGTGGCGGAGCAGCGGAGGGATGGGCTTGGGCTTTCCGGTGCGATCGGTGATGTGGGGACGAAGCTCATCGATGGTGGTTGATTTCGCGGCGACGTCCGGGTGGTTGGAGGGAAACGGCAGGCGGGCAGTGGCGAGCGGGCCGCCGGGATGAAGGCGGTGACGGTGGAGCCAGGAGGTCATCAGGCGGCGGGAATCATTGCTGAAATCCGGTGACAGGGTGACCGACCCGAAGAGCCTTTGGATGCCGTGTCGCCGGACCATCGCGCCGAGGCCCTGCCAGAGCAGCGGCAGGGCGATGCGATCGTTCTGATAGGCGGCGGCCACAAAAGACCGCGTGAGTTCCACGGCGCGGGAGTCGCGGGAAAAAAAGCCGGGGTCGAAGTGGAACATGTGGCTGAGATATAGGTTGGGCAGTCCATGGTCCGGCAGCACTTCGGCTGTGAAGCCGAGCCGGTAGGCGCCCGCGATCCGCTTGGCGTTCCGGTCCCAGAGGACGAGTTGGCGATACCATGCGTCCTCGCGGGTCTGATCGCGGCCGAGGCCGGTGCCCTGACCGGACAAGCGGAAGGTGATTTCTCGCTGGCGGGTCAGTTCGTGAAACAGCGCGGGCGCTTCGTCGCGATGGAAATCCAGCACCTCGAAATCGCCCCGTGAAAGAACCCGCGTGGCTGGGTCGGCGGCCAATTTTCCGGCATCGCGATGGATGGCTGCCGGATCGAGGGCAGGGTCAATGGGGAGTGGACGGGTCGATTTTGTGGCAGAGCTCATAAAGGATGCGGGTGGCAGCGGGATCATTGTCGGGAAGGTCGTCGGGGGCCGGGAACAGCTTCACCAACAGCGGGCAGGGACGGCGGCGCAGGGCTTCGCGGGGCAACAACAGGCTGCGGAGCATGGGCCAGCGAAGCGGCGTTAATCGCAACAGCAGCCCGGGGCACAGCGGGATGTGAACGAGCATGATCCGCGCACCGGCCCGCCGCGCTATCCGGATCAGGTGCGGCGACCACGGTTCGTCGAGTGCGCGGCCGCGGCGGTCTCGTTTCCCGGCGACCCGGCCGGAGGGAAACGCGCCGACCACGCCGCCCTGTTTCAGGTGTGCGAAGACCTGGCGCAGGCCGCGGAGGTTGACCGCGGCGTCGGCGTCCCATCCAAAAGGATCCAGTGGGATGCTGTGGCGGGAAAATTCGGGTTTGGAGGCGATCCATGGGTTGGTGAGAATTTTCCAGTCTTGGGGAGCAAGGGATTCTAACAGTCGCATCAGGATCAGCGCTTCGATCATCCCGGTCGGGTGGTTCGCAAGCACGAGCGTGCCGGTTTTCCCGGTGGACGGCGTTGGGGGCGGTACGAGTCTCCAGGTGACGCCAAGTTCCCGCAAGACGGCTTCGGAGAAGGCATCGGCGTTGCCGTCACGGGGCGCGGCGCGGCGGTGGACGCGGTTGATGGCGCGGATCCCGGCGAGGGTCTCGATGATCGGCAGGAACGGGCGAAGCCATGCGGACCGCAGCCACATCGAGATGTCGAGAAATGGAGGATCATGCGGCTTCTTCATGGCAGCGGGATGGGGATCTCACGGTGATTCCAGTTCCCGGGAGCAGATTGGCGGCCGGAGCATTCACGATAGGAAAACCGCGCTGCCGAGTTTCCGAGTTTGATGCGCGATTGGCTGACCGTCCGTCGTTCGCCACGGTCCATCCACACCGAGCTGTGGGGATCGCCGTCATGGGCGCCCTCGTGAAATCGCATGAGGTCGGTGTCTGTGAGCGGCCCGTTTTTTTCCGTCATCTTTTTGAAGGCGCGGTTCCGCCGTGGCAGCACGTTTGGGTCGTTCGATGACGAGGTGCTGATCATGCCGGTCGGCCAGGTCGCTTGCCGCGAGGAGAGAGCCAATCCATCCCAGGACTCGATCCGGACCGCGTTTCGCCGGAGATGGATGAGGTGGAATGGCGCGACCCCATCAAGCGAACGGGTGAGTCGCTGCCAGGCGTCTGCCGGATCGGCGGCGGCTGCGAGCTGCCAGACGATGAGTCCGCGGCTGTGTTTCGGGGCGGATGGTGGCTGTGCGCCATAGTGATTGAGCAAGGCGAGGGCGATGCCATCCGCGCGCACCGCCAGCCAGGTGCCGCCGCCGAGTGGATCGCGTGGAGCGAGAAACGAATGGGCCTCGCCCGCGTGCAAGCGAGGTGCTTCGGCGAGCGGGCGCGCGATGCTCTCGTCACGATTGAAACAGAGAGTCAGGCCCTCCGTTGTTGCCATCCATGAGAGCGTGCACATGAGATCAACCAGCGGTCTGTTGGGTGAAGTGCCTCGCGGTGGATGGTGCCAGGCCGATCTCGTCCGCCACCGCGCGACCATGGTCCCGCAGCAGCATTCCGATCAGAGCGAGGTGATGGATGGTGTGGCTGAAGGCAAAACCCAGTTCGCGGCCGAGACTCGATTGCTGCCGGCCTTGCAGCGACTCTTTGACGAGCAGCGGCAGGTCGTGTGGCAGGCTTTCGATGCGCTCCCAGTCCGTGGATAGGATGTGTTGGATCGTCTGGCAGGCGATTTGCGGACAGGACTCGATGTCCGCATTTCTACGGCGCCCGTCGTAGTTCACCTCGCCGGCCCCGATGCCTTCGAAGAGGCATTGGTAGAACTCGATGCAATGCCGCACATGTCCGCCGACCGTTCCGCCAGGCAACAGTTTGCAGCGGTGCCGGAAGGCATCCTCGCCGAGCGGGGTGATTGCCGCCAGCAGTTGCTTGAGGGCGCCGGGACTGGAAGTCATGCGCGAATCCATGAAATGAGAGCGACCGCTCCCTGCACAATCAGGAAGCCGAGGAGCAGCAGGGTTCCGGGGCACAGCCCTTTGGCACAGAGGCCCGTGCGGCAAGAAGCGTCCTCGCACTTGGGAGGTGTGCCGATTCGTTGCCAATTCGTGGCGGCGGGTGGTGCGGATGTTTCCGATGGTTTCATGGGGATAGGAGGTTCATTTCATGGGGAAGTTCCCGTGCGAAAACGCTTCCCATGCTCGAACCATGAGTCGCGCGGGCCGGAGCTTCCTTAACAAGGAATCTCGGGGTGTGGCGTGATGAGTTGGAGGTTCTAGGCAAGGTCGAGGTGGTGGTTCATCCCCATCATTTCGCGTTGTGGTAGAGGTGCTTTTCGATGCGCTCCCTCGCTTCGCGGGGGAGCGGCTCGGAATCGTTCGTGTCAGGAGCCTCTTCGTGATGACAGCAGCGGACCCAGTGCCGGAGGTTTTCGAACTGGGCGGGAAGGTGACGGCAGATGCCGCAAACCAGCAGGTGCATGCGGAGGCGCATCGAATCGACGGGCTTGAGCGGGCCATCCATGCGTTGCGACGAAAGCCGGAAGGCATCGCGGCAGGTCATGCGGGTAAGCTTGAGCAACGGCCACATCATGGCTTCCATGATGCGGTAGCGCAGCGGCGGGCGTGGCAGTGAGACGGGTTTCATGGCTGGATGCCCTGGTTTTGGAGGCAGATGCGCAGTTGCTGGCGCGAGCGGGTGAGCAACACGGCGGCGCTGCCTTTGGTGACACCTGCGGCGGCGGCGGCGGAAGGGACGTCGAGGCCATCGATCTCGCGCAGGGTGAACAAGAGCCGCAGACGCTCGGGGAGTTTTTCCATGCAGGCGCGGATCCACGTGGCGATTTCACTGCGGTTGGTAGCTTCATCCGGTGGCGCTTCCAGGGCGGACATGCCGTGGTTGGGGTCGATGCGCCACGAGCCGTGGCGATCGAAGGCGGAATCCAGCGGGTCGGCGGATGCCTCGAAGGGATCGACGCCTTGGTCGGACGGCGTGCGTTTCGATTTCCGGAAATGATCGATGACTTTGAATTTCATGATGCCCAACAGCCAGGTGGAGAGTTGCGAACGGCCGTCAAAGGACTCGCGTCGTTGCCATGCGGCGGTGAGGCAGTCCTGCACGAGATCCTCGGCGGCGTGATGATCCCTGACCTTTCCCAGCGCGAAGCGGTAGAGAGTGTCGGCATGTTGCATGAGATCGTCGATGGTCACGGTGACAAGGATGGCTTGCTGGGGATGAATGGCCAGACGGGATGTTCAGCCCGCTATGATGCATTTTCCGTTTTGCCCTGGAGTCGGCAACATCCGCCCTTGCAGAGGAAACGCCCGATGAGCGCATCCAGCGAGGCGCGGCCCGGACCGAAGGCGAGAACCACCAGGGAGACGATCAGATACGCGTAGGGTGCTTCGTCAGCGAATTCACCGAGACCGGCGAAGGCGTCCTCACGGTGTGCGGTGAGGTAGGCGACGATCATGGAAGCGGCGAGGGGAACCGCCGCGGTGCGCGACATCAGGCCGGCGACCAGCAGCAGTCCGCCGATCATTTCGACACCTCCTACGAAGGCGGCGTGGAATCCGGGCGCGGGGATGCCGAGCGATTCGAAGAAGCCGGTGGTGCGTTCGAGATTGGTGAGCTTGCCCTTGCCGGTGAGGAAGAACGACCAGCCGATGGTGAGGCGGGCGAGCAGCAGGGTGCCATCCGCGATCCAGGGCTGGGCGCGAGTGAAGAGGGAGCGGACGAGTTGGATGATTGCTTTGGATTTCATGATGCTTTCTGTTAGATGATGGCGAACCAGCCATCGGCCTGCCAGGTGGCGCACCAGCGGCTGAGGGTATCGGTGCCGGGGATGTGGGGTGCGCTTTCCTCCAGCCAGTCGTCGAGGGACCAGGGGCGTCCGTGCAGCAGGGAAAGCATGGCGAACTCACCGGGTTCGAGAGAACGGTGGCGGACACCTCCCTCGCGGGTGCGCCAGACGGCGGCGTGATGCCGGTCACCCTCGCGCCAGCCGGATTCCGGATCGTGGAGCCAGGCGGAGGCATCGGCCTCGGTTTCGAGCAGGCGGACGTGGGCTTGCAGCGTGAATGATTCGTCGGCGACCTGCCTTGCGGTGGCGGGCGGAAGTTCGGCCGCTTCGAAACATGCCATCATCGACCACTCGACGGTGGCGATGGCGATGGCACGGCGGCGCAGCACAGGGTCGGTGATTTCCTTGCCGACAAACCGGGGCATCGCCCGTCCGAGGTGGCGCAGGGTGAAACTTTGCGACGGATGGGCGAGCAGATAGTTTTCCAACAAGTTCCAGAAACGTTCGTTGCCGAGAAGAGTCTTCAGGCCGGGGAAATCCTCGGCCACGGAATCGAGCAGGCGAAACCAATACTGGCGGTGATAGAGTTCCAGGCACTCGGCAGGAATCAGCGTGGGCGACGGGCGGAGCAGATCGTGGGCGGTGGAGAGGAACGCCGGGTCGTGCGGTTCGTCGGAGGCGGGCAGTTCGGTCGAGCGGCGGCTGGTGCCACGCAGCGGGAACTGCAGCGCTTCGAAAAAGCGGCGTTGGGTTTCAGCAAGCGGCGGCATGATGAGGCGTGCGTTGGGTGGCTTTGAAAAGCTCGGTGTCCCAGTAGGCGGAGGCTTTGAGCGCCTCGTTGTGGACTTCCTCGAAGGACGGGATGTGGGCGTCCCACTCCAGAAGCGTGGGTACCGGGCCGCAGCGCTCGATGGCGCGGGCGTAGAGTTTCCACACCGGATCGATCACCGGGTGGTCGTGGGTGTCGATGATGAATCGCTCGTATTTTGAGTGGCCGGCGATGTGCATCTGCATGACCCGCTCCGGTTGGATGAAATCGACATATTCCAGCGGATCGAAGCCGTGGTTGATCGAGGAGACATAGATGTTGTTCACGTCGAGTAGAATGCCGACATTGGCGCGTTCGACGACTTCGGCGAGAAATTCCCACTCGGTCATCTCGTCGTCGTTGAAGGCCGCGTAGCTGCTGACGTTTTCCACGGCCATCGGGATTTCGAGATAGTCCTGGGCGATGCGCAGGTTCTCGGCGATGCCGCGCGCCGCTTCGGTGGTATAGGGCATGGGCAGCAGGTCGTGGCTGAAGGTGCCGTCCACGCTGCCCCAGCAAAGGTGATCGGAAATCCACGGCGTGCGCGTCCGTTTGATGAGCGCCTTCAGGCGGCGCAGGTGGTCGAAATCGAGGCCTGCGGCATTCCCCGGGTAGAGCCCCACGCCATGCTGGACGACCTGGTATTGCTCCAGGATGCGGTCGAGCACGGCGAGGGGTCTTCCCCCGTCCACCATGAAATTCTCGGAGATGATTTCGAACCATGAAACGTCGGGCGTTTCCGAAAGGATATGATCGTAATGCGGCACGCGCAGTCCGATGCCGATGCTGAGCGGCTTGGTTTCCTGGTGCGGTTTCATGATGGTAGAAATGGAATGAGAGAAATTCCGCGCGGACGACTTGCTGCCGCCCGCGCGGATGGGTGAGCCTCAGAGGATCGAGGAAGCGAGCTTGTCCTTGCCCTTGCAGCCGTCCTTGCCGGAGCACTTCTCCTTGTCGCCTTCTTTCTTTTTGCCATCGCATCCGTCCTTGCCGGAGCACTTGTCTTTCTCGGCGGCCAGGACGCTGGTGATGGATTCCTTCTTTTTGCCATCGCAGCCGTCCTTGCCAGAGCATTTTTCCTTGTCCGCATTGACATAGCCAATGGCGGCGGTGGCGCTGCCTGCGGCGAAGAGTCCGGCGAGTGCGGCGGTGGCGAGGGTTTTGGTGGTTGGATTCATGATGATTTCTTGTGGTTGTCTGTTTGTGGTTTGCCGCCTTCCGATGCCCGTGTGGCATCTCCGGCGCACTGGTGAGTCGTCCGGCGTTCGCGAGGCTTAACACGGATGATGAAGTTTTTTCCTATTCCTCGGGTTGGCCCCCAAACCGGTAGGCATCACGAGAAATCATCCAGCCAAGACGAGTTGAGTCGATGTGGCCAAACCATGATCCACCCGCCTGGCTCTCTTTGGTAGGGAGCGGATGTTGATTTTCCACGATGGGTTTCATGCCGCCCAAGCTTCGCAACAGAAAGTTGATGAGCGTCCTACTCGGATGTGTTAGGCGGCTGAACCGGCGGTCATGAAAACAGACTCTGATTCAACGAGCGGTATTGGAGCGCCTCAAGAATGTGGTTTGGGGCGAATGGATTCGCTACCGGCGAGGTCGGCGAGGGTAAGGGCGACTTTAAGGATGCGGTCGTGGGCGCGGGCGGGAATGCGTTGGCGGTGGTTTTCGGTCTGGCCGGGGGAGCAGCGGCATTCTCTCTTGGTGTCGCCGTAGTAGCCGCAGGGCTGTGGAAATCATTTGCATTTTAGTTCCCACACTTGCGAGCAAGGCCGGATGATCAAGGAGCGGGGATTTGTCATTTCTTATAAGGAGATGGTCAGCATTGTCCGGATTACGGTAGTAAAAGAGTGAATGACATGAACTCGGCATCCCAGCATCGCCCTCAGGATTCCCGTCAAGAGGCGGAGATCGCACTCGGCATTGCCTCTCTGAGGCTGCCACTACGCGGCTATCTGCACACGCTCGT
>Ga0100401_1000934_pt1 | contig 24039 bp, 18 predicted proteins | sample CryGeymeta201525_FD_80421 | JGI IMG/M metagenome (GOLD analysis project Ga0100401, IMG submission 80421) | Groundwater microbial communities from Crystal Geyser aquifers in Utah, USA - Crystal Geyser metaG 2015-25 | ecosystem: Environmental > Aquatic > Deep subsurface > Groundwater | place: USA... | reverse complement strand
TAACGAAATCGACTCGGAAATGACTAACTTTGTAAGACATTCCCTCCAAATATACATAAAATTTATTAGTACAAGTTAAAATTTCTTATGACTTTCTAAAAAATCTTTCCCTAAAGGCATTGTCCCTAATCACGTCACATTTGGCACGTTTACGGAGATTTTGGCACATTAAACTTGAAGAACGGCACGTTTTTGGCATGTTTTGGCGTCCCGCAAACGAACCAAGGGGAAAACATGGAAGCTTTTGGCACAATTAAACGAGTGATGGCACGTTTCCCTGAGGGAGCGCCCATTCGTGCCCTGCTTGAGCAAGAGGAGCTTGCAGGCTTTTCGAAACGGACCCTTCAGCGGCGGCTCGATGAAATGATCCAAACCGGACAAATCCGCCCAGAAGGAGCTGGGCGTGGTTTTCGCTATCAATTGGTGGTCGCCCCTGAAAGGAAGAGTTCTCCCGCTTTAGCCAGTCGGCTGGAAGATGACACCGTCGAATACCCGGTTCCTGCCCGCGATGAAATCAAGGGAGACTGGCTTTCGCCGGCTTCCAAGGAACTCCGTGCGGCGGTGACTCGTCCGCTCAAGGGGCGCAAAAGCGCGCCCTATGATGATTCGTTGCTGATCTCGTATCAACCGAATGTGACCGAATACCTGTCGCCATCGCTGCGAAAGGATCTCGCGAAGATGGGGAAGGTCGGAATGGAAGATCATCCGGCCGGGACTTATCTGCGCCAGCTGATGGACCGCTTGATCATTGATCTTTCGTGGAACTCCAGTCGGCTTGAGGGAAACACTTATTCGATTCTCGAAACGCAGAGGCTTTTTGAGATGGGTGAGGAAGCGGACGGGAAGTCGCTGGCCGAGGCTCAGATGATCCTCAATCACAAGAACGCGATCGAGATCCTCGCTGAACTCAGTGATGAGGCCGGCTTCAATCGCTACACGCTTTTCAATCTGCACGCCGCACTTGCAGAAGGCCTGCTCCCCCACGAGGAAGCCAGTGGAAGGCTGCGCCATGAACCAGTCGGGGTCACCGGGACTTCGTTCAAGCCCCTTCAAGATCCAACGAGGATCGAGGAGAACTTCGAACGCATCTTGCAGAAGGCGGAGGCGATCGAGGATCCTTTCGAGCAGTCGTTCTTTTCAATGGTCCACATCCCCTATCTCCAACCGTTCATTGATGTGAACAAACGGACGTCACGGCTCGTCGCCAACATCCCGCTGATGCAGCATAACCTGTGTCCGCTGGCATTCGTCGGCGTGTCGAGGGAGGACTACGTGCAAGCGACACTCGCTCTGTATGAACTACGGCGTGTGGATTACTTGCGTGATGTCTTCGTTTCGGCATACCAAAAATCCTGCGATCGCTACTCGGCGATTCGTCAGGTGCTTGGTGATCCGAATCCGCTCTATGTGCGCTACCGCCGGGACGTGCATCGTTATATCCAGCACATCGTCGGCAATGGCTTGGACAAGAGACAGGCGATTCGCTGGATCAACGACGAGTGCGAGCGGGAGATCGCGAAGGAAAATCGTGCGGCTTTCATCGAGTTGGTGGAAACGGTGCTTTCCAGCCTGCACGAGGGCAACATCGCCCGCTACCGCCTGCGGCCCGGGCCATTCCGCGAATGGCTGGCGGGCTGGCGCTGAAGAACAGAGCCACTACAAAAATGAACAATTGTCCCCTTGTGTCGCGCTGCGGCTCTGAAAGCCTGCATTCATGAAACAAGCACTGGGATTGATCATCGGCCTGCTGGTCGGAGCGGCTGGCGCATTGATGTTTTCAAAAAGCATGTCTGCCGAGGAGGGAACGCCGGAAGAGCGTCTCGAAATCGCCCAACACGAACTCCACAAAGCTCAAAGGCGCATCGAAGTTCTCGAAGCCATCACCGGCAAGCGCGGCCCGCGTGAGGTGAAGGACGGTGTCCGGGACATCATGCAGGACATCCGCGAAGGCAAGGACGTGAGCCTCGACGACGTCTTCTCAACCATGAAGCCATGGATGCGAAACATGGCTCCGCTTTTCGACCGCATGCGCGAAATCAACCAGCAGGACTGGGCCGACAACATGACCGGCGAGTGGACACGGAAATACAACCTGAACAAATCCGAACAGGAGCAACTCCGCGCGTGGTTCCTCCAGAAGAATCAGGAAAAGGCAGCCGCCTTCAGCGAAGTCGTGAACAGCGATACCAGCGGCTTCGTCGATTTCGCAAAAGCAACCGAATACAACTGGCAGGACACCAAGGGCATCGAGGAAGTCATGGGCAACATTCTCGAGGGTGATGAACTCGCCGATTTCAACGAGCAGCATGCGAGGAGAACCGCCGAGCAGGTCCAGCAGGAGGCCAACCGCGGACTCGCCCGCCTCGATGAGATGGTCGATCTGGACGAGGTTCAGCAGGATCAAATTTTCGGGATCCTCGCACGAGGCGCGGAGGATTATCAGCCGGGGAAATTCGACTACGACGGCATGGGCGCCGATCAGAGCGCGCTCGACCGTCGCGCCCGCGACGAGGCCATCCGCAGCGTGCTTCGACCCGAACAGCAATTGCAGTTCGATGAACGCCAAGCCGCCCGCCGGGCCAAAGCCGAAGCTGAGATGCGCCGGATCGGTCTAACACTTCCTAACAACTGGGATCTCCTTGAACGTGACAGCTTCTAATTCCGCCCAGGAATCCGCGATCAAAATCCGCGACCTCCGCGTGGACTACGGCGAGTTCGTGGCCGTCAATGACATCAGCCTCGAAGTGCCCTACGGCGAAGTATTCGGCATGGTCGGACCGAACGGCGCAGGAAAAACGAGCACCTTCAAAGTCCTCGCGACCCTGATGGAGCCGACTTATGGCGAGGTCAGCCTGGCTGGCATCGACATCATGGAGCATACCGAGGATGCCCGCGAGATCCTCGGCTACATGCCCGATCTCGCTCCGGTTCCTTCCGACCTCAAGCTGTGGGAGTTTCTCGCCTTTCACGCCGACACCCATCGCCTCGGCAACCGCAGACAGAGACTCGAACGCGTCGATGAGTGCCTTGAAATCGTCAATCTAACAGAAAAGCGCAGCGCCTGGTGCAAGCATCTGTCGCGCGGTCAGACCCAGCGACTGGTTTTGGCCAAGACCCTCCTTCACCAGCCCAAAGTCCTGATCCTCGACGAACCAGCGAGCGGACTCGATCCGCTCTCGCGCCGCGAAATGCGCCACGCCCTTCAGAACCTCGCACGCAGTGGTGCCACGGTTCTGGTCAGCTCGCACATCCTCAGCGAGCTCGCCGAGATGTGCTCGACGATGTGCATCATGAATCAGGGCAGGATCCTCGGCTCCGGAACCGCCGAGGACTTGCGCCGCACGCTCGGCCGCACCGAACGCGCTCTAACCGCTGTGGTCTTGGAAAACGCGGAAGCACTCAGGGAGTGGCTCAATGGCCGCGACGGAGTCGGGGAAATCCGCGCCGATGGAAAACGCGTGATCTTCGGCTACTCCGGTGACGACGCCTCGCAGGCACGGTTGCTGACCGAACTCGCCACAGCAGGGCTCGGACTCAAATCATTCAAGGAAGAGGAATCATCATTCGAGGAAATCCTCGTCCAAGTCGCGGAAGGAAACCGGGAACCATGAGTCAATCACGCCACAAATCCGTGCCCTTCTGGATGATCTGGGCAAATCCAATCGTCCGTCGCTACGCCCGCAGCCGTCTGCGCCCCGTCACACTCGGGGTCTGGCTTTTGATGGCCGTCCTGATCGCCGGTTTCATGTTCTTCGGAATCCGCGCCGGGGCGGCAAGAACCGGCATGGAGGATATCGACGTCGCCAGGCTTCCGCTCACCGCTCTTCTCATTTTCCAAGGCATCATCCTCTTTGTTTTAGCAACCGGGCAGGTCGCCGGATCCATGACAGCAGAGGCTGACGAAGGCGTGCTCGATTACCAACGCCTCGCGCCCATGACTCCGCTCGCCAAGGTCGTGGGTTATCTCTTCGGCCTGCCAATCCGCGAGTGGGTGATCTTTGCCGCCACCCTGCCCTTCACCATTGTCTCCATGTGGCAAGGTGATGTGCCGTTGCGGATCGGACTTCAGCTCTACGCGGTCTTCATCGTCGCCGGAATTCTTTACCATCTAACAGGATTGCTCGCAGGGACGGTGATGAAGAACCGCCGCTGGGCCTTCCTGAGCTCGATGGGTCTCGTCTTCCTCCTCTACACGATCATCCCACAGGCGGCGAAGTTCGGTTTGGTCTATTTCAAATATGTTACGATCATGCCGGTCGTTGAGGAATGCATTTCCCATCTGATCCCTCGGCGCGCGGGAGCACTGGTCGACACCTATCAATCGCTTGTACCAAGTGCGCGCTTCTTCGGGCTGAACTTACCTCAATTCGTCTTCACCCTGCTCTCCCAAGGCGTCTTGATCTTCGTGATGCTCACGATGCTCTGGCGGCGCTGGCGACGTTCCGAGTCTCACCTTCTTGATAAAGTCGGAGCCGTCGGTCTCTTTGGCTGGGTCCAAATGGTCCTCCTCGGGAACTCACTTCCCCTCATCGAAACCGGCGAGCTTTTCCCCTCCCGCGAACTTGGGCGGCGCTTCGGAGCCATTGCCCGGATCAACCCTGCCACCTGGAAGCCTGATCCCGGCGAGGCGCTCGCCATGGTCGGCCTGTTTGGCGTTGTCTCCATTTTAATCCTCTGGTGGATGACGCTCATCATCACGCCGAACTACGAATGCCAGATGCGAGGCTGGCGTCGCGCTAGAAAGATCGGCAGCGCGCGCCTTCCTCTAACAAGCGATGCCGCCACCGCTCTGCCATGGGTCATGCTCATGATCGGCATGGCATCATACAGTTGGTGGACCTTTGCTCGCCTCCTAATGAGTTCCCGCTGGTTCGTCGGCTACGAGCCAAGCGCATGGACACTTCCGGCAATGATTCTTGTCTTCGTCACTGGCGGACTCGGCTTCCACGCGCTCCTTGAGTCCCGAGGAAAACGCGCCACCGGTATGGCAACGATCTTCGGCGGAATCGTTCCTTTGTTTGTCGGCACGGTGCTCGCGCTTTCAAGCGAGCGCCTCGCCGCAGCCGCCGTCTGGCTGATGGGTATCTGTCCGCTCAGCTGGCCGGTCTACGGCGCGACCGTATCCATTCCCAATGACGACCTGCCGCGACAAGTGGCCAAAGCCCTGCCAAATGCCTTCTGGTTCTGGCAGGGGGTCGCTCTGCTCGTCGTGATCAAACTGATGATCGAGTTGTGGAAATCCCGTCGCAAGATCGCCGAACACACCATCGAACGAATCAACACAGCGTAATCAACTCGAACCGGCACTGTTATTATTAGCCGCACTAAGTCAGGTCAGCGCCGTCAACCAGAACGCAAACGCTAAAGTTTCAAAATCCGGCAAGCCTCGCTCGATCGCCGCCCTTCGCCATGTGACTATTGCAGAAAGAGGTCCTTAATGTAAGTGCCCTCCGCCATACCAAACTCGCCAAAACACTCTCCATGCGCTACGAAGCCCCGCATGAGATTTTCATTCCTAACACTCCTACTGCTTCCAGTGGCATTTGCCGCATGCAAACCACAGGCCGAAGTCGAATCATCCACGAAATCCGACCACGGCTGGGGAATGCATCCGGATAAAATCACCACCCTTCAAGCCCTCAACGACAAGCTCACTGACGCTTACGAGCGTGAAGATATCCCGCTTCTGCGCGAGCTCCTTTCCGACGACCACATCCATAACAACGTCTTCGGTTCACGTTTAAACAAGGACGAGTTCCTCAAGGACATCGAGTCGGGTGTGCTCGTCTTCGAATCCTACAAGACCCCGGAGATCGAATGGTATGTCGCCGACGATCTCGCCGTCGCCACCGGGGTGATCGAAGCCAAGGCGATCCGCGGCGGCAATCCCGTCCCTGCCACCACCTTCCGCTTCACCCGCATCTTCAATCGCGAAGGTGGCGAGTGGAAGGTGCTGCTTTTCCAAAATGCGATGCTTGCCGCCAAGCCAGCTCCCTGATGCTGATCGAGTTGCCTTGCCATGAAAAAGTGCGAAGCTCGAACCCATGAAAGGCCTACCAGAACACGCCACATGCTCACGGGAAATTGACAGCCCGCTCGGCAAGCTGGTGCTTTTCGCGACAAAAAAGGGGCTCGCTGGACTCTTCTTCGGGCATCGCGTGCCGGATACCGACCTTCCACCTAACGACCTCGACAACCTCCACCTCAACGCTGCAGAGGAACAGCTCACGGAGTATTTCGAAAAGAAGCGGCAGAGCTTTGATATCCGCTTCGACCGCTGCGGCACCGCGTTTCAGGAAAGCGTCTGGCGTCAACTCTCCCAAATCCCTTTCGGTGAAACCCGCAGCTACAGCGACATCGCCAAACGCATCAACAACCCGAACAGCGTGCGCGCCGTCGGCCTTGCCAACGGCTCGAACCCCATCTCAATCATCGTCCCCTGCCACCGCGTGATCGGTGCCGATGGTTCTCTAACAGGCTTCGGCGGCGGCCTCGACATCAAGCACAAGCTCCTCACTCACGAAGGCTTACTACTCGGGCTTTGTTGATCATCCAAGCCCGCCTCCAATTCGGCCACCAGATCACGGCAAGCGATCTTCCCTAACAAGCCAAGCTCTTCACGAAGAACCTCTGTGGCAGGCTTCCCGTCCGCCACGTTCATCCCACATGGCGTGCAGGATGAAAATCCAGGATAGTCTCTCTTCGCCGAAGGATCATTCCCCGGCTCGGGCAGCATCAGCAAAGGTCGTCCGCCACGCTCACCAGGCTTGAGAACCAGCGGATGCATCCAGCAGGAAATCGGTTTCCAGAACCATGGATGCCTCCCCTCATCCATCGCCAGACGCTGCAGCACACAGCGGTGACCCGCATCAAGAAAGACGCAGCGCGTCTGCGGAAAGTGAGCCGGGAACCGCGCACCCGGATCCTCATTCTCAAGCGTGATGCTTTTCGCGCGTCCACCTTCATTCGTAAGCCACGCCTCCCCGGTCCACCCATACTTTTCCAGTCGTGCTTTCCCGGTCTGAATGACTTCACCGATCACCTGCTGCTCCTCGTCTGTTAGATAGACCCCATCGTGGCAGCATGTCGCCCGACAGCTTCCAAATTCACATAGTTTCAAGCGCTGGGAAAAACTTTCGTAGTCCACCGCCGCCTCGCGAATCTGACGTCCCAGTTCCCGCTCAAGTTCGGGATACGCCGTGATCGCCTTCATTTCCATACGCCAAAGCTAAGCCCCATCCCCCCTTCCAAACCAACGAGAAATCCATCCAATCTGGACAAATCGGAGGATTGCAAGCGGCTGCGAAGGCCCCAGTCTCCCGGCATGCCCATCGGGGAAATTTGTGCCCTTTGATCCGGCCTCGTGTGGGCAATCTCAGTGATTCTGATGAGGGTCTCGGGTTACCAGATTCCGCCGCTTCCATTGAATTTTTTCAAAAGCTCTGTCGCGGTGCTCTGCCTGCTACTCGCTCACTCCCTGCTCGGAGGAAGTTGGCTTCCTGAAATGGCCGCCAATGCTCACCTCCGGATCATCATCGTTCTCGCCTACTTCTTCTTGCAGGAAAAAATTCAAGCGATCGGAAGTGTTCTCGCTCTGTTAGGCTCCCTCCTCGTGGCGATTCATTGATCTTCGATCTCCTTCAAACTCTCGACCAAAGCCGCAAAAACATCCGGCTCCTTGCCGCGATCCGGTGAGCCTTTCAGGCATGAGTTGAACCATTTCTGAAGCAGTGTTCGCCGCTCTGATGGAAACTGCCGCACGATGCTTTCATCTCCACTCTCATCAAAATTCGCAGCATCGCGCCGGCCATGCGCTCGCTGAAGAATCCCCCGATATCTCAGCAACATCGAATCCAGAAGGATCCACGGGAAGTTCAGGCTCGCTGGAGGACCCACAACGATCGACTTCCCATCGCCCCCTTTTAGTTTGAAGCCGCCACCAAGCTTTACTTTGAGCTCGGGCAGCTGCCCGCCTTTAAAAAACGCGGCGACCCCACCTCCAAGAGCACCGATCACCGTGCCCGCACCCAAGCTATGAACACCCACCCCAAGGTCAAAGATCGCGCCCGCCGCACCACCAGCGAAGGCTCCAGCAGTCGTCAGCTGCATCCGATTCAGACCCCACTTCTGCCAGGTTTCCCCGGTCGCCAGATCAAGCCCTCGATGCTTCCCCGGATCGACGTCCGGCTCAATCAGGTGATGGCGATAGACCTTCAGGAGCTTGTTGACGCAGCCCGCTTCGAGCTTCGCCAGCTTGGAAAAATACTCCTCTGAAAGCGCGGCCTGCTTGCGCTCCCGGCGTGAGGGAATGCCTTCGTCGCGCTCGTCGATGGAATCACTCGTGCGCAAGCTGAGCGCCTTTTCAAGAAAATCGAGCATCGCCTCCGACGCGTCTTCGCGGCGCTGATCCCACTCATACGCCATCGCCTCCACGACTCGCTCAATGCGGTCCGCATGCCGCTCTTCGATCTGCAAAAGCGCCTGCAACAACCTACGACGTTCATCGTACTTCGCAGAATGCGCATCAAATGTTCGGACTAGATTGAAGGCCGTGCCAAGTCGATTCCGCCAGACTTCTTCATTCTCATTCGGCTCACTCTGCGGATTGAGCAGCGCCAAACGCGGTCGCCCGCTCCATCGCAGAATCTCAATCTCCGCGAGAAACGAATCGCGCAGGGGCTTGCAGGGATCCACCACATAGAGAATGCCCGCGCCCTTCAAAATCGGCGCAAGCAAGCGTACTTCATCAGGATATTGATCGGCACATTCCTCGACGAAAACCTTCAGGTCCTCCGGCCCCGGTGCCTGGTTGCCTGCGATGCGCTCGATTTCCCGCATCGCCTGGACCGGCTGCTGGAAACCTGGAGAATCAAAGAAGCGCATCCATTCCTCGTCATCAAAGACAACTGGTAGTGGCAGCACTCCCGTCGTTTCTCCCGGGGTCGATGACACCCGCAACACATCATCATCATCGACTTCTAACAGCGTCGCCAAGGTCGACGACTTCCCCGAATTCACCCGGCCGACGACAACGAATGCCGGCACGCCTTCTTTCCACCATTCGTTCATTCGCTCGCCTCCTCATAGAATACCAACTCCACCTCACTGCCCTTTCGCGCATCCATGAATTGCTCCCACTGGATTCGCTGATCGGGCTCCACCTCCCTCATTCCTCCCTCGGAACTTGGATTACCAATCAGCAAAACCACACGGCGCTCCCCCGCCTTTGCCGTGATTTCATCGAGGGCTTTTCCGACGGATCGTGGTGCCAGCGACCAGCCTTCCGCCAGCAGCACGATCCCCGCCTGGGCCTTCGCCAAAGCCTTGCGCGCAGCCTCTTCATGATTGGCATCCAGAACGCCGAGACGCTCCCACCCGGTCGGATTCATCCGCAGGACTTGGAGGAGGAAAGGTCGCAAAATCTCCTTGGAGGCTTCTGCGCCTTCCAGCGCCACCACCAGCGCGCCATCGACCGGCCCCGTTGGTTCTTCACCGCGCTTCACCACCGTCATCGACCGCCACAGTTTACGATGATCTGGAGCTTGAAATGTTAGACTCGCCAGCGCGCGACGCTCCTTCCCCATCGCCCACCCCACCAGCAGCAAGCGCGGCAACACACCCCAGACCAGCAAACTCAAAATCAAAAACGGCCACCAATCCTCACCCCCACCATCCCACTGCGGACCACGGCGCGATGCTTCGACGCTTGGAACCGCCCACGGTGCCAAGTCCGACCATGGAAGAGAAAGAAAACTCACCGCCTTTGTGAGAAGGCCCTCCATTGCCTTCTCCGTCGTCGTTTCCCAGAAAAAGCCGACCTGCTTGAAAAGCACCATCGTCCCCAGTCCCACCAGTGCCCCTCCATGAAACGAAGCAGCCACCCACTGGCTGAGCCGGGCAATCCGCCAGCCCAACACTTTCGTAAGCTCGCCACTCGCCCTCACCCGATCGATCGCACCGCGCGCCTTTTTCCCAGCAAGACGAAGAGACAACTGATCCACGACCCATCCCGCCAGACCACTCCCCGCGACCCTCCCCCTCAGTAACCATGCAAGCACTCCCCCAATCAGAAAACACCACGGCAAAAACAGCGCCACCGCTAGAAACCAAATCACATGCACCCCGCCGGCCTCCCGGTCAAAGGTCCCCCACGCCGTCGTCGCCCCAAGCCCCGCAAACAGCAAGGCAAGTAGGGCTCCCGCCAAGCTCAACGAGGCAACCCAACGTGCTCCCAGCCCATGACGCCCCGCCTTTTCCAGCCACAGCTTCATCCCCGCCGCACGGCTCAGCCCTGCCGACAAGCGCGGTGCCCCTTTTCCCGACCACGCTGCCAGCGCCATCTCGAAATCGATCAGCTCCGCCAGCGTCCATTTTTCCCCCTTTCTCGGCACGCCCCAACTCTCCGCATCCTTCCCCACATGGCAAGCGCCCTTGTCGGGGACATGCTCACGACGTCTCACCCCGTGATCGAAGGCACAACCCCGTAATACAGACGGGATGGGGCAGAAAAGCACCGAGGAACCCCCTCCAAAGAGCCCCCTTTTCCCCTCGCTTTCCTGCGTCTCACTCGAATCAGCGCCGACGGCGCAGCAGGCAAAGGCAACTCAACAGACCGAGGGCAGCGGAGCCGGGCTCGGGGACTGATTCGATGTTGATCCAGCCGTGGTCATAGAGCACGTTGCCGCGGTTGGAGAAGACTCCGATGATTTTGTCTTCTGGCTCGAAGGTGTCGTTGCCCGCGCCGAGTGGGATGACCGCCTGCTGGGTTGTCGTACTGAGCATGGAGATGAGCGGGTAACTGGTGAGAACACCGCCACGCTCGGTTTGCAGGATGAAGTCGATGCCGTTGCCCAAATTGCCATTGAGCACGAGCTCGTAGGTGAAGCGGACGGCCTCGACGGTCATGGAGCTCTTGAACGTATAGACTGCGGAAATCGCCCGTTCACTCGAGGTGTGAACGAAGATTCCCGGAGCCTCATTGGTGCCGGCGGTGCCGGCTATGTCTGGGGCGGCGGTGTCTCTCGGGATGCCAAAGGTGGCGTACGACGGACCCGGAATTCCATAGGCATCACTCTGAAGAATGGGCAGAAGGGCCGCGTTTTGGTCACCGTTGTGAAAGGTCCATAAATCGGTGGTGGACTGCGCGGTGAAAGGCTGTGCCTTGCCATCCATGAAGTTGTAAAGACTTGTGATGGCGGCTTGGCTCGTCAGTGGCGCTGACAAGAGTAGAAATGCGAGTCGTTTCATGATCGGTGCGAGTGTGGGCTGGCTAGAGCGCCGGTGGCAAGCGGCAGCGCGAGGATAACTCCCGCCACGAGGCGAAAAACGGGCCGAGAAGAGAGGGGTGACGCCGGGGGGAACCCGAAGGCGGCGTCATGGGGGGAAAAATGTTCCATGAGCGGGAAGGTATTTCAATTTCCCGAATTGCGGTATCCTCTGAACAGAGGATATCACGAGCACGACATCGGGGGGCAGTATGGTCCCACCGTTCATCCTGATTCACCGCCATGCCATCGTCTCAACGGGCCCCCAAGCGGCTTTTGCCTATTCCACCGTCTGCCATGTTGGCGGCGGCGGTGCTGATCGGTCTCGCGGTCGTCGCGGCGGTGACGCTGCTCGCGCTCGAACGGCCGTGGCTGGGACTCAAGCTGAAGGCCGCGCCGGACGGCCGGGGCGCGCTCGTCGCATCAAGCGAAGGTCCGGCGAGCGGAATCCGGCCGGGCTCGATCTTATCTGGAATCGCAAACGCGGACGACTCGGTGGAATTCGAGGCACTGGATTCCGTGGTCGAGCCGGATGGTGTGATGGGAGACTATGAGACGTACTGGAGATTTCTCGACCGTCAGAGCCGCTTGGCGAAAATTCAGGATTCGCCGGAAATCCGCATGATAGCTTCGGATGGCGGCGTGCACCGGATCACACCGGACTCCAGCGGTCGCCCATTGACCTCACTGCCGCCGGATTTCTGGGTGCAGGTGGTGGTGGGCTTGGTGGCCTGGTTGGTATCGGCGGCGGTGTTCGTGTTTCGCCCGCGGGAGGCAGCCGCGCGGTATTTGTTGCTGAGTGGCGCGGCGACCTTGCTGTTCGCCCCGACCGCGGCGGTTTACACCACGCGGGAACTGGCGGTAGCGGGTTTGCTGTTCCAATGGGCCTGCGATCTCAATTTCCTCGGCGGAAGCCTGTTTGCCGCAAGTTTCGTGGGGCTTCTGCTCCACTATCCACGGCGGATCGCCCCGGCTTGGGTGGGCTTGGCGGTGGTGGGGCTTTACGGGCTGTGGTTCATCCTTCAGCAGGTCGGCGTGTTCGAGTCCATGACCTTCGCCCGCCGCTTCTTTGTGATGGTCGGAGTCTTGGCCACCTTCGTGTTGGCCGGCGTGCACTGGTTTCAAACCCGGCGCGATCCCGTTGGCCGCGCGGCGCTGCAATGGTTCCTCTTGTCGTGGTTGCTGGGCACCAGCCTGTTCGCGATCTTCATCCTGCTGCCGCAGATGTTAGGTGTGGATACCTCGCCGGTGCAGGGTTACGCGTTCCTGTTGTTTTTGTTGGTCTATGGCGGGCTGGCCTTCGGTATTTTGCGCTACCGGCTATTCGAGCTGGGTGACTGGTGGCGAAGGATCGCGCTGTGGACGGCAGGAGTGGTGCTGCTGGTTCTACTGGACCTGATGTTTCTCTTCGGGCTGCGATGGTCGTCCGGCGTCTCGCTGGGCTTCGCCTTGTTGGTCTGCGGAGCGATTTGGCTACCACTGCGCTCATGGGCATGGAGCCGCTTGGAAAAACGCCGGGACCTGCGGCAAGAAGACCTTTTCGGCCAAGTGATGGACGTGGCCCTTACGCCACCGGGCGGAGAAACCCAGGGAATGCTCTGGCAGCGGATGCTGGAAAAACTTTTTGATCCGCTGCAAATCGAGATCGACCCCGAACCCGCCACCAAGGTGGAAGTTTCCCACGACGGGCTGGCCCTCAAGCTGCCCGAAGTCAGCCGCATCCCGGCCATCTGCCTCGAGTATGCCCACGGAGGGACTCGGCTTTTCTCACCACGCGAAGCGGCCTTGGCCAGCGAACTCGTCGAGATGCTGAGACATGCGATCGACAGTCGCTCGGCCTATGAATCGGGCATGGCCGAGGAACGCAGCCGGATCGCCCGCGAAATGCACGACAACATCGGTGCGCAGTTGCTGGCCGCGCTCCACAGCCGTGACGACTCTCGGAAAAATGCCATGGTGCGCGAAGCTCTAGCCGATCTGAGGGACCTGATCAACAGCTCCTCATCCAACGATCTGTCGCTGGAAGAAACCCTCGCCGAGCTGCGTGTTGAAACGGCTGACCGCCTGGCAGCCGCCGGAATCCAGCTGGATTGGCGGAGCGATGCCAGTGAGAATTGCGGCCTGCACCCGGGAACCGCGCATGCCATTCGCTCGATCATCCGGGAGGCGATCAGCAACGTGATCCAACACGCCGGCGCCCGCCTTGTGGAGCTCAGGGTAAGCCGCCAACCCGACCTGATCTCACTCGAAATTGCCGACGATGGCCGCGGATTCAACCCCACGACCACCACCTACGGGCATGGTCTGGCCAACATGCAGACCAGGCTGGACGGCCTGCGAGGCACACTCAAGATCCAGTCGCAGCTTCCCGGCACCCAATTGTCCGCCTACTTTCCCACTCATCACGAATCCCCCTGACATGAAACACGTTCTCATCGTCGAAGACGTCTCGGAAACCCGGGCTTGGCTGGAAGAAATCGTGCGCGCCGCCTTTCCCGAGTGCCGCGTGATGGAAGCGGCCACCAAGGCAGCGGGACTGCAAGCGGCCGAGACAGAGACCTTCGACCTCGTACTCATCGACCTGGGACTTCCCGACGGCAGCGGGCTCGATGTCCTACGCCGTCTGCGGGAGCTGCGCCCGGAGACGCTCTGCGTGATCACCACCGTGATCGGCGACGACTCTCACATCGTTTCCGCGCTCTCCGCCGGGGCCCAGGGCTATCTGCTCAAGGAGCAACCGGCCGACCTGTTGAGCCGCCAGCTGAGCCAACTTGCCGACGGAGTTCCGGCACTTTCGCCCGCGATCGCGAGACGCATCATGACCCACTTCCGCCTGACCGGCCCGGCGTCCGACAGCGATGCCGCACTGACCGAGCGGGAAAAGGAAACTCTGGCCCTAATCGCCCGCGGCTACCGGAATATCGACGCAGCGAAGACTTTGGGCATCGCGGAAAGCACCGTCGCCAGCCACATCCGGGCGATCTACCGCAAGCTCGGAATTTCAACGAGGGCCGAGGCCTCGTGGCATGCCAGCCGCCTCGGGCTTTGACGTATGTCTATCGAAGGATAGGCATCATTAGCCCTGCCCTCCATGGTCACCCATCGGCATGCCCTCCTTAAACACCAACACCCGTCACCCCCCTTGGTAAGCGAGTGACGGGTGAGGTCTCCGCTAAGCACAAAATGAGGAAATGGTCGCCTCCACTCTTTCTCAGTCGAACTCGCGACATGAGGAAAACAGTCCGTGAATTCGCCTTGTCGATCGACCCAGCAGGAATCAAGCGCCCCTAATGGACCGCAAAAAGCATCCGGGCTTTAGGCTGGCCTCACCTGAAAGATTGCAGCCTCTGTCCGGACCGACTACCAGAACGCATGGAAGTTGATCCGACGGACCTGCCACGACGCCTGCGTCAGGAAATCCTTTTTGCCCGGGAAAGGGTCTACCGCTTCGGCCAAGCGACACCCTTGGATCAACTGAAGCTTCCAGGACCCGGCCCGGAGATCTGGGTAAAGCGGGAGGATCTCTCCGCCGTAAAATCCTACAAATGGCGCGGGGCCTGCAATCGCATGGCGCTTCTAACAGATGAAGAAGCCGAGCGTGGCGTCGTCACCGCCTCCGCCGGCAACCATGCCCAAGGCGTCGCGCTCGCCGCTCGTACCCTGGGTATCAAGGCGCGGATCTACATGCCGCTTCCCACCCCGAAAGTAAAACAAGCCGCCGTGCTCCATCATGGCGGTGAGTTCGTGGAAATCATTTCATCCGGCGATAGCTATGACGAGGCGATGCAAGCCGCACGCCAAGACGAGAAGAAGAGCGGTGCGATCTATATCCACGCCTACGACGACCTCGCCGTGATGGCCGGCCAGGGCACGCTCGCCGATGAGATCGTCCTTTCCGGCCACGGTCCCTTCGATGCCGCCTACCTCCAAATCGGCGGCGGTGGACTCGCGGCTGGCGTCTCGACTTGGCTGAAAACCTACTGGTCCGAAATCCAAGTCGTTGGCGTAGAGGGCGTCGGTCAGGCATCGATGAAAGCGGCCATCGAAGCCGGTCACGAAGTCGCGCTCGATCAAGTCGATCTCTTCTGCGACGGCACTGCTGTTAGACAAGCGGGCGCACTCCCCTTTCAAATCTGTAAGGACAGTCTCGACTCCATTGAGACCGTCACCAACGCCGAAGTCGGCCAAGCCATCCGCGTGCTTTGGGAAGGCCTGCGCTGCATCTCCGAACCCTCCGGAGCCATGGGTCTCGCCGCGGTGCTCAAGAACCGCGAAAAACTCATCGGCAAACGCGTGCTCATCGTCCTCTGCGGCGCGAACATCGATTTCCTCAAACTCGGACTCATCGCCCAGTCACTCGGCACCACCGGCCAATCCAGCAAGACGCTCCAAGTCCGCATCCCCGAGCGCCCCGGCACGATGCTCCACCTTCTCGACTCCTGTTTCGCCGGCCTCAACATCGCCGACTTCCAATACGGAAAAACCTCTCAAAGCGACGCTTGGCCGATTTTCACCCTTCAAGGCGACAGCAGCGACGTCCTCGATGACGTCCTCACCAAGCTCAGCGCCCATGGCTTCGAATGGCACGACCTCACCGGCGCCGTCGATGTCTCATTCCGCTCAATCCCCCTGCGCCCCGACCTCCTCCAGCACCCGGCATTCCTGCGTCTCGACTTCTACGAGCGCCCCGGCGCGCTCCACGATTTCCTCGCCCGGCGGATTCAGGGAAAGGCGAGTCTCTGCTACTTCAACTACCAGCAATCCGGCGAACGCATCGGCCGCGCCCTCATCGGCCTCGATTTCCCCTCACCCAAGGAACGCGACTCCCTGCTCAAGCAAATCCCCAACCACGGAGAAGGCTACCGTCTCTGTGAAGTACTCGATGAAGCCACCCGCAAGCGCCTGACAGGAAGCTACGACCATCAATAATCCACAGTTGGGTTCCGATTTCCCAAGGCAAAGCCGCAGAGCTCGCGGAGGGGCGTCACTGCACTTCCTGTCGCTTCAGCAGGGAGAGGTTGGCCTCGGCGAAATGCTTACCCATGAGGGCGAAGGTCTTCGCGCAGCCGAGATAATGGTAACCGGCGTTTGAGGCACCGCGTTTCCACCTAGCAACTTCGGCGGGAGAAATAAGATCTACCTCGAACTGCTTCAGGTAAGCTTCCTTTTGTTCATCGGTCATGTGGCCGTCCGCATTCGGATGCTCCTTGTGCTTCGAGTCGAGAAAGTGGCGCATCTGGCTGATCTTCGCGCGCTTCTCGTCGATCACGCCAAGTTCCTCGGCCCAGAACGGCGCGGTTTCCACGGCCATGACCTTGTCCTTGAATTCGGGCAAGCCCGCGGGCGCCGCCATCGCCCGCCGGAAGGCCAGCATTTCCGGGGACTGATCCTTGAGCCCGCCGACACCCATCACCCCGATCACGAAGGGCATCTTGGGAGCAGTCAGATCCTTGCGCACGTCGCGGATGAACTGGGCGAGCAGCTCCGAGTAGAGGTCGAAGCGGTCGGGTTGTCCGTGCTTCGGATAGACATGCCCGTCCACCATGTCGTTGAAGCCCTGGAACCAGACAAAGCCCGCGAGTTCGTATCCCTGGGCGGGATCGTAATCCGCAACGACCTGCTGCGGGTCGGCCAGCACCTTCTTCACGTGCTCCATCATCAGGCGGTAGTAGTGGCCGGTCGCCTCGGCTTTCTCGACCTTCCACTGCTCGAAGTCCTTCGGAATGCCGTGCCCTTCCTGCTTCGGGTAGTTCTCCCGCTGGAACGAGCTCAATTCATAGGGTCCCGCGCCCGGCGGACGGAAATCGGTGTGCAGGCTCTTGCCTCCCCACGCCGCCTTGATGATGAGCACGGGCTCGTCAAGCGCCGCATCCATCGTCAGGCCGAAGGTGAACTCCGGTCCGATGCGGTCACCGGGCTTGCTGGGATCCAATCCCCACATCGACCCGTAGCCGGCGGTGAGCGGGCCATGCAGGTCGAAGTTCTTGTCGTTCGCCCCCGTGAGGTAGGAAATCCACGCGTTTCCGGCGACCGAAGGTTTCCCATCGAGGCCCCGCATCGACTTCAGCAGCGGCGCGGTGGCCGGGTCGTCGCCGATGTAGTCGAAGGTCGCGACGCTCGCCGGCCCCTCCATGTTCGACTGGCCCGCGAGAATGAAAACCTTGAGGGGTTTCGCTTCCGCACCAGAAACGGCGAGAAGCACGGAAGTGATCAATACTGTGATATGTTTCATGGCAGTTCTGCGTGGGATGCGGCGATTCGCGTCGCGTTCCTAGTATGCTGACTCCGAAATAATTAAAGTTCCATCACCAAAGAATCCTTCACCGCTTGATGCTTCGTAACTCAGGCTGGGTGGTTGCCGATTCGATCGACCGGATGGCATCCTCGACCGCGCCCACCCGGTCCCGATTCAACGAAGGAGGGAATGCTCCGCGTTCCGTATCTTGATTGAAAATGGCGATCACCTCCCTGAGCGCGGGAATCTGCGGTTTGGCGGCGGTGCCATAGCTGGTGATGATGTTCATGATCTCGCCGGTCCGGGTTTCGCTGCCGTGACCTCCCTGGGTTTTCGCCAGACCGGCGGCGGCGGCGAGGCATTCCTGGAAATGATATTTAGCGAGTGCCTTCAAACCCGCCATGCGGATGACATTGTTGAACATGGTGTCCGCCGGACTGGGGCTTTCGACGGCGGCGAGGATGACCGGCGCGAGCGCGACCACATCCTCCTCGCTGAGCTGATTTTGGAAAAAATTCTCGAGCGTGGCGCGGGCCATACCATCGGGATTTGTCGCTACCGATTGGATGGCCGCATAACGCAACTTGGGGGCCACCTGATGGAGATCATCCTTGAGCGGACCGTTGAAGACGGCAGCGGCCAGTTGACCGTGGGCGAACTGCACGGGGTCCTCCCAGCGGATCGGTGACATGGGCTCCGCCGTGGAAACAAGCGCTTTGAGAATGCCTTCCAAGGCGGGCTTGGCGGCACCACCCATGTTGCGGATCGCCTGAGCGGCCTTGTAGCGTACCCAACGATCCGGATGGGCGAGTTGTTTCACCAATACGGGCAAGGACTCCGGAGCGTTGAGACGGCCCAGCGCCTCGCAGGCACCCTGGATCTGGTGCGGATCGTTGCCGTCGGCGAGTTGGATCAATTTTTCGATCATCGTCCTTCCTTCCGGCCGTGTCGACAATTCCTCCGCCGCCCAACTGCGGACGATGGGCGACCAGTCGCTGAATGCCGCCACGAGTTCATCCTCAGACATTTCCCGCCGGTCCAGATCGAAGCGCCCGGACGCGACGACTGCCGCAGCCTGCTTCCTATCGAGCCAGCCTGCTGGATCGGCATCGCGGCCGGTGATGACCAGTTTGCGCAGAGGCAGGGAGTAGGTGAGGACATACGTGGCGGCAGGACTCAGGTCGTAATAACCACTCTTTCCAAAGTAGGTATCATCATCGGTTTTCCCCGCCCCATACTGTTCGCCGCCGTCATAGGTGAACGAGCCGTCCGACCGGCGCACGAGATCGAAGTGCCATGAGGCCTTGCGGAAGAACGCCGCAGCCGCTTCAGGCCCACCGACAGCGGCACCGAGGGCGCTCCACAGGTAGCTGAAGCCTTGACCGGTGTGACCATACTCACGGTTGGCGTAACCGGCCGTCGCCATCCGGGCGAAAAACTCCGCGTCCTTTTGTCTGTCGCCGATTGCGCCGAACATCACCGCCGCGATTGAATTCTTGCCGTTGTTCTCATGATACGGCCATGGCTCGTGTTCGCCATAGGGAATCGCGCCCTTGTCGGTAAAGTAACCGAAGAACCCGGCGGCGCGGGTGATCGCCTGATCCACTTCCGGGCTTTTCACTCCGCACTTCCGCCCCAGCACGATGGAAAGATTCGCGGGCAGGCCAGCCATGTTCACCGGACCATACGGAGGCACGGAACCGTTGAATTTGCCCTCCTCGGTCAGTGCGGCAAAGCCGTGCCCGAAGGTGCCATACATGCTCTGGCCGCGGGCCAGAGCGAGGGTGTTGTTCTTGATCGCGGGCAACACCTTCCGGTCGCGGGTCACCAGGAAATACTCGCAGAGAAAGAGATTGCGGTAACCCATTTCCCAGGCGTTGCCCCAAATGGGCCCTTCGGGCTTCTTGTCTGGATCCACTTCGGCGGCGGCCACGCTACGCGCGAAATCGCGCAGCTTCGGCAGGTAGTCGGGATTGCCCGTTGCAAGCAGGGCGAGACCTTGGATCGAGCCGGTCCAGTTGGCTTCCAGTTCTTCCTTTTCGAGAACCTTGCAGGCCTCATCAAGAATGCGCTTGGATTTGGCGCAGTCCCACGGGGCGGTGTCGCTATAAGTTCCCATGACCGCGAGCTTGAGAGCGAGTTCCTGAACTTGTCCACCGCGTGAAACCATCAGCTTCAACACACCACCTTTGGCTTCCGTCTCCGCTTCCTGAATGGCCAGCGCGATGCTCTTACGCGCGTCGTCTTTAAATGGTCCACCCTCCACGCCGAGGATTACGTCATCCACTTCCACCACCCCATCCGCCGGAGAGCCGGCACCGACATGAGTGACCAGAATCTGGCGACTTGCCAAGGTCGTGCGGCCTTGCGCGGCATCGAGATTATTCGCCGCCTTGGTGTAAATCCATCCGCGCAGACCGGTGGAGCCCAGATTATAGGTGAGCTTGCGATCAATCGACTGGCTGTCCTTGGTGAGATCGGGTGCTTGCGCGGCAAGCGGGCTTACCATCCCACATGCCAGAGCAGTCAGTAGAGTGATTGTTTGAAGGAATGATTTCATGGTGGTTACTGATTACGAAAGGGAGTGTCTGTTTCTTGGTGCCAACTTCGCCGCCGGGGGCACCGTTCGGCTACGAGAGCGGTCAGGATGACTCTTATGGTAAGTGTTCTAACCGCCAGATGATGAATGGACAGAACTTTTGTTCTCACCCTCCAATTCCAGGTGGTCACGTTCCGGATTGTTTGCCACTTTCGGCCGTAGGGACTCAAGTCCGCTACCCTCACCCATCATGAAACCAGCAGCACACTCACTGACGATTGTTCTCACCGCCCTCCTCCTGGCCTTACCCGCAACAGCGCAACCATTGGTCAAGGGCGAGGATTCCATCGACGTGCCGGCCATGCACGGCGGCCTGTGCGTTCACAACCTTTTCCAGTCCAACATGGTCCTGCAGCGTGACCAAGCGATCAAAGTCTGGGGATGGGCCGACAAGGGCACGGAAGTCAAGGCCTCCTTCGCAGGCAAACAGGCGAGCGCCCGCCCCGACGAGTCCGGGCGCTGGGAGGTCGAATTTCCCGCGATGCCCGCCAATTCGACCCCGCAGACCATGAAGATCACCTGCGGCAAGGAATCCGTGAGCATTGAGAACATCCTCCTTGGTGATGTTTGGCTGCTCGGTGGTCAGAGCAACATGGAGCATCCCATCGCCAGAGTCGAAGACGGCGCGTTGGAGATCATGTCCGCGAACTACCCGGAGATCCGCCACCTCACCGTTCCGCAACCCAATGGCCCGGACACGAGGACGAATTTCCCCCGCCTCATGGAATGGCATGGCTTCTTCAGGACCCATTACCGCAAGGGCTACTGGGATGTCTGCACGCCGGAGACCGTGCCTGAGTTGTCCGCCATCGGCTACATCTTCGCGAAGCGCCTCCACATGACCTCGCAAGTGCCGATCGGGATCATCGATGCCTCGCGCGGGGGCACCTGTGTGGAAACATGGATCCCCACCTCCGTGTTGGAAGGAATCGACACCCCGGAGGTCAAAGCCTGCCTCGACGAGTGGCAAAAGAAAATTGCGGCCTATGACCCGGCAAAGGATCTCGAAGAGCAGAAGGCCCGGTATCGCAAGCAGGTCGAAGCCCTGCAACAGAAAGGTCAGGCGATTCCCGCAGATCTGAAAGAGCCCACCGAACCGCGTCCGGGTCCGGCTTTCGACATGAACCGCCCGGGCAACTGCTACGCCAGCATCCTGGCACCCATTTCCGGCCTGAAAATCAAGGGAGCCATCTGGCACCAGGGTTACAACAACGCCATGCAGGCCAATGGTCACGTGATGTATTATCAGGTTTTCGACGACATGATCGCCTCGTGGAGAAAGGCGTTTGGCGATCCGGCCATGCCGTTCGGAATCATTTCCCTGTGCACCGATGAGGCACCGCAGACCTTGGACAATTTCCTGGAAAAAATGATCAACGAAGGAATATACATCCGCGAGGTGCAGTACAAAACCTTTCTCGACCTGCAGAAAGCCGGCGACAAGCATATCGGCTTTGCCAGCAGCTATGACATGCGTCGCAGTTGGTATCATCCGAGCCTGAAAATCCCCGTTGGAGAGCGCATCGCCCGCTGGGCCTTGGCCACCCAATATGGGAAAAATCTCAAGTGGGTGCCCACGGTCATTGAAAAGGTGGAGCCTAGCAACGGCACCCTTGTTCTCACCTTCAATGAGCCCGTTGGTTGTCAGAAGGATGATGTCATCGAAGGGTTCGCCATCGCCGGTGAAGACCGCCGTTTCCAGCCGGCAAAGGCTGAATACCAAGTCGTCAGCAAGGACGCGAGGGGCAACCCAAAAGTCGATGAACGCGTGCTGGTGCTTTCCAGCCCCCATGTTAGTGCCCCCGTTCACTACCGCTATGCCTGGGCCCGTAACCCGATGGGCAACCTGAAGCATCGATTCACCCAGGACGGCCCGCCGCTGGCCACACAGCGCAGCGATGACTGGCCAATGAACGAAGTGCCCGTCAAATTCGGCGACAAAATTGATCGAGACACGATGAACCAATCCCGCCAAGCCCACAAACTCTTCGATGCAGAGAGAAGAGTGAACGATGCCCAACTCCTGCTAGACGAACAGCAGGAGAGCACCTCAAGTGCGATGGAGGATTGGAAGAGTCGGTGGGTTCGCTAGTCTCATCATTCCAGAAATCCGATCGCCCTTTGACCCATCCAGAATTCACCGCGATCCTTCGTCGGAAATCCGACATGCCCTCCCGAGCTAGGCGCTTCCAGGTAAAAGAACGGACTCTCCTCCGCTTCATCCTCCGGAAAACACCCCCGCCCCAGAAACGGATCGTTCCGTGCATTCACCATCAACGCCGGAACCCGGATCACCGAGAGATACTGCTTTGAACTACTACGTTCCCAGTAGTCCTCCGCATCGCGGAAACCATGAAGCGGCGCGGTGTAGCGATCGTCGAATTCACGGAAGGTCCGGATCTTTTCCAAGCCCTTCGGATCAAGATCATCCGGAAACATGACATGCTTCCTTCGCACCTTGTCCGCAAGCGTCTTGATGAAGCGCCTCATATAAACTTCCCGATTGAAGGCCGTATCCAGCGTCCGCGATGAACATGCCAAATCACAGGGCACCGAAAACGCCACCGCCCTGCCCAGCACCGGCGACACCTCTGCCCCTTTCTCCCCGAGATACTTCAGCGTCATGTTTCCACCCAGACTGAAGCCCACCAGATCGATCCGCTCCGCCGGGTGCACCGCCAGCGCATGCTCGATCACCGCCGATAAATCTTCCGTTGCCCCACTATGATAGAACCTCGGCAGCCGGTTCATCTCCCCGCTGCATCCCCGATAATTCCACGCCAATACATCCCAGCCCCGCGCACTCAACACCCGCGCCATGCTCTGAATGTAGCTCGCCCCCGCACTGCCCTCGAGCCCATGCGAAAGGATCGCCAAGCTCCCGCGCCCCTCGCGTCGCCATTCCAAATCCAGAAAATCCCCATCCGCCAGCTCCAGCCGCTCCCTCTCCCGAGTCACCCGCTCGGCCTTCCGATAAAGCGCCGGAACGATCGTCTGCAAATGCCCGCCCGGCAGCAAAAGCGGCGGACGATAGCTGGACTCAGAGACAATCGGCATCGGTGCACGCGGCTCTACCCGCCGAGCCTCCCGCGCTCAAGCGTGATCCGTCATCCCTTCGAGAACGAAGAAGCCTTGGTGGTCGGGAAGCATTTCCTCGGTCACCTCGTCCCAACAGGCGCGGAGCAACTCACGCGTCTGCGGCAGGTATTCGATCCGAGGCGAACGCGACATCGATCCAAGCAACTGAGGATTCCTTCATCTCTCCTTACCCCTGCGACTGACAGGCGCAGGTAAATGGAGCCCAAAATTCCCGATGTCCGCCCCAACCGGGAACTTCCGGGCAAACCACACGCCCCACTCTCCAACATCACCTCCAAGATCTCCATGGAGATCTTGTCATGCTCCGTGGGTCGCCCAACGTCTTTCTCCCAATGCACCCACGTCACAGGCTTGCCGCTGCACCGGTCATCGACCGGATACCCAAGCAGACAGAGCACCGTGGAAAAATATGCCTCATCTGGAATTCCCATTTTTTCGAAGACATCCGTGTAATCCGCCCGCGCGACCCAATTTGCCGCGATCCGGTCAAGCAACCACCACTGGGATTGAAAGCGCCAGCAATCATCGGGAACCTCCGGCACGGGTGCCGCGCGGCTTTTCTGCAACTGACTTGCCTCGCTGAGTGTCCGACTTTTGAATCTCGGCTTCGGATTCCAATCGAGCTCACGGAGAATCTCCGGAAGCGGCCGCACCGGTACACAGCTCTCGGACAACAGCACGAAATGCGTCAAACTCTCGTCTTCCAGCGCCTCCCTCAGCATCGCCAGCGTCGCCCTTAGCAGCGAAATCGATCCCCACTCCGTCTCAAAGTGTTCACGGATCACGCTGTCCTCGAGAAACCCGCCCTCAACCGCCGCCGGATCCTTCGGATGACTGTAAAT
>Ga0100401_1000928_pt1 | contig 24114 bp, 19 predicted proteins | sample CryGeymeta201525_FD_80421 | JGI IMG/M metagenome (GOLD analysis project Ga0100401, IMG submission 80421) | Groundwater microbial communities from Crystal Geyser aquifers in Utah, USA - Crystal Geyser metaG 2015-25 | ecosystem: Environmental > Aquatic > Deep subsurface > Groundwater | place: USA... | reverse complement strand
CGCCGGGTCGCGGTGCTGGGGCCGAGCGTGGTGCGCGAACTGGAGTTGCCGGCCAATCCGGTCGGCAGCTTCATCGAACTGGGCGGCGACTGGTTTCGGGTGATTGGCGTCGCTGAGGCGCGCGGCTCGCTGTTCGGATTTGATCAGGACAATTACGTCATCGCGCCGTTTTCGACCTTGAAGGCGCTGGCGGGAAACGCGCAGGACGAAGACGTGCAGATCTACTATCGCCCCAGCAAGGGCGTGGCGCTCGATGGCATCGAGGCACAACTGCGGCAGGTGCTGCGCACGCGCCTGAAGGTGGCCGATGGCGCGCCCGATCCGTTCAAGGTGCAGACCGCCGAACGCACCCGCAAATCGTTCGACAGCATCGTGCAAGGCGTCACCATGGTGGCCGCCGCGGTGGTCGGCATCAGCCTGCTGGTCGGCGGCATCGGCATCATGAACATCATGCTGGTGTCGGTGACCGAGCGCACCCGTGAGATCGGCATCGTCAAGGCGCTCGGCGCGACGCCGCAATTCATCCTGATCCAGTTTCTGGTCGAAGCGCTGGTGTTGTCGCTGTTCGGCGGGATGGTCGGGCTGGCGCTGGGCTGGGGTTTGGCGCTGTTGATTGCGCTCGGCGTGCCGGGCATGAGCGGTGCCGCGGTGCCGTTGTGGGCGGTGCTGTTGGCGCTCGGATTCACCACTGCCATCGGCGTGATATTCGGCCTCGCGCCGGCGATCAAAGCCTCGCGCCTGCATCCGATCGACGCGCTGCGCTATGAGTAAGCGATGACCACCAAACCGCAACCATCGATTGCCGCGCAATGGCGGCGCAGCCTGGTGCAGGCCAGCCCGGCGTATTGGGCCATTCAGAGCGTGGTGGCGGTGTCGTCGGTGCTGTTCATCTGGGTCATGCTCGCCCCAGAACTGACCACCACCGCGGGCAGCGCCAGCCCGATGTCGGGGATGCTGATGCGTGCGGCGCTGGATTCGCTCGTGTTCTTTGCCGCAACCCACGCCGGTATCCGCCCGCTGTTGCGCATCGCCTATGTGCAGCAAACCCCGGGCTGGCGTGGTTGGTTGGGTCTGCTTGCCTGGCTGGCGGTGCTGGCGGTGATCTCGGTGGCGTTTGGCGTGTTGATCGACGCGCTCAAGGTGACCCAAGAATCCAGCATCTCCGCGATCCGCTTTCAGGCCGGCGACAACAGCTTTGGCGTGGCCCTGCAGGGCCGGCTGTTCTATCTCGTGGCCGCGATCAACCTGGTTTCCGCGTACGCGATCTGGGCCGCGTTTTATCTCGGCTTCAAGGCGTTGCAGGGGCGCCGTCGCCTGCAAACACAGTTGCGCGAAGCGCGTCTGCGCCAGCTCACCCACCAACTCAGCCCGCATTTTCTGTTCAACACGTTCAACAGCATTCGCGGTCTGATCTTCGAGGATCCGCACCGTGCCGCGCAACTGGTCACCCAACTCTCCGAGCTGTTTCGCGTGCACCTGCAACACACGGTGCGCACCGAACACACGCTGGAAGAAGAATGGCATCTGGCGCAGTGCTATCTCGATATCGAGGCGGCACGGCTGGAAACGCGGCTGCGTATCCATGTGGAGATCGACCCGGTCTGCCTGTCGCGTCCGATTCCCGCACTGAGCCTGTTGTGCCTGGTCGAGAACGCGATCAAGCATGGCATCGCGCCCAATCGCGCGCCCGGCTGGTTGCGGGTCAGCGCGCGACCGCTGATGGCCGGATGGGTGCTGGAAGTCAGCAACTCGATTGGTGAGCACAGCGCCATGCCCAGCACCGGCACCGGGCTGGCCAACTTGCGCGAACGCCTGCAACTGGGCTTCGCCGGGCGCGCGCAGTTGCAGATCGAGCCGGTCACGGATCGCTTCACAGTTCGCCTGAGCCTGCCGCACTGAGTATGCTTCCAGCCATGTCCGAACGTGTGCGCACCCTGATCGTCGACGACGAGCGCCTGGCTCGCGCCGAGCTCAAACGCCTGCTCGCCGCGCATCCGCAGGTCGAAGTGGTGGGCGAGGCAGACGATGCACAGCACGCCTTGCACCTGCTGGCAACGTTGACGCCCGACCTCGCGTTTCTCGACATCCAGATGCCGGGCATGAGCGGCCTTGCGCTTGCCGAGGAAATCGAGGATCGCTGCCAGTTGGTTTTCTGCACTGCGTACAACAGTTTTGCGATCGACGCCTTTGGCCTCAATGCGCTGGATTACCTGGTCAAACCGGTGGTGCCCGAGCGGTTGGCCAGAACGCTGGATCGCGTGCGGCCACGGCAGCACAGCGGCGCCCCGGTGTATCTGCCCAACGATCACGGCCTGTTGCTGAAATTTGGCGAGTGCGCCCGCATCGTGCGCCTGCACGACATCAACCGCTTCCAAAGCATCGGCAATCACGCCGCGGTCTACACCGCGCACGGTCGGTCGTTTCTGCTCAGCTCGCTCAACCGCATCGAACAACGGCTCGACCCCGCGCATTTTTTCCGCGTCAGCCGTTCCGATATCCTGCGGCTGGACGCCATCCAGCGCTTTGAACTCGACATCGGCTTGATCGCGTATCTCGTCGATGGCAGCGCGGTGGCGGTTAGCCGGCGGCAGGCACAGGTGTTGAAAGTGCAGATGGGTGGGTTGTAGGTTGCTTGCTCGGCGTGCTTTACGGCGCGTGGTCGGGCTTGGCCCGCACATCCGTGTGCTACTCGTCGGCCTCTTCGTTCCATCCCACTGCATCATGCCGCTACCGCATTGCACTCACCTAGCTCGGTTCAAACCGCGAAGCGGTTGAACCGACATCCAGGCTTGGATGTTCTTGGCGCTTCTCCATTGCGCTTCGCGTCCTTTTGCGGATCCAATGGCTGTTCGCAAAAGTCTGGCGCAGCCTTCACTCCACTTCGCGCGACACCCGCAACACCTCTTCCGCCGAGGTGATCTGTGCCCCGACCTTGTTCCAGCCGTCGTCGCCGAGCGCTGCGCTGCGTTGCCGCGCGTGGTGCAAAAGCTCTTGCTCGCTGGCGCCTTCGTGGATCAGGCGGCGCAGGGTGTCGTCGATGGCGATCAGCTCGTACAGGCCGGTGCGGCCGCTGTAGCCGCCGCCGCGGCCGGCATCGGGGCGCGGTCGGGCGAAGCGCAGGCCGGGCTGCCAGGCGTGGCCGAGGGCACGGCATTCGGCTTCGCCCGGTTCGTAGGTTTCGCTCTGCGCCGGGTCGAGCACACGTACCAGCCGTTGCGCCACCACCCCGATCAGCGAGGAAGCAAGCAAAAACGGTTCGATGCCCATGTCGCGCAGGCGGGTGATCGCGCCGATCGCGGAATTGGTGTGCAGGGTGGACAGCACCAGGTGGCCGGTGAGACTGGCTTGCACTGCGATCTGTGCAGTTTCCAGATCGCGGATTTCGCCGACCATCACCACGTCCGGGTCCTGTCGCAAAATCGCCCGCAGGCCGCGTGCAAAACTCATGTCGACCTTGCTGTTGACCTGAGTCTGGCCGATGCCATCGAGGGTGTACTCAATGGGGTCTTCAACGGTAAGGATGTTGCGGCTGGCATCGTTGAGGCGGGTGAGGCCGGCGTACAGGGTGGTGGTCTTGCCCGAGCCGGTGGGGCCAGTGACCAGCACGATGCCGTGCGGTCGATGCAGCAGACCGTCGAGTTGCGCAAGCATTGCCGGCGGCACGCCGAGTTGTTCGAGATCAAGACGGCCGGCCTGTTTGTCGAGCAGGCGCAATACCACCCGCTCGCCACCGCCAACCGGGATGGTGCTGACCCGCACATCGACCGGGCGCCCGGCCACCCGCAACGAGATGCGGCCATCCTGTGGCAGACGTTTTTCGGCAATGTCCAGGCGTGCCATCACCTTGATCCGGCTGGCCAGCGCCGGCGCCAGCGCCTTGTTCGGGCTGAGCACTTCGCGCAGCACGCCATCGACGCGAAAACGCACCAGCAAACGGGTTTCAAACGGTTCGATATGGATATCCGACGCGCGTTGCTTGACCGCTTCGGTGAGCAGCGCATTGATCAGACGGATGATCGGCGCATCGTCGTCGCTTTCCAGCAGGTCTTGCGGCTCGGGCAGTGCTTGCGCGAGCGAGGCCAGGTCGCCTTCGCTCGCGGAAAAATCGGCGGCCATGGCATCGCCGTTGTCGCCCTCACCATAGAGGCTGCGCAGCAGCGCTTCGAACTCGGTCGCGCCATGCGCCTGCAAACGCAGCGGTGCGCCGCAGTGGCGACGCAATTCCGCCAGCACCTCGGGGGTGACATCGGGGCGGTGCGCGATCAGCGCGTGCTCGCCATCCCAGCCAAGCAAGGTGGCGCCATGGCGGCGGGCAAAGCCATACGATGGCCGCGCTGGCCGCGCCTCAGCCATTGCGCGGGCTCGGAGTGGCGGGCACGGCGGGCTGTGCCGGGTCCAGGTCGGGCGCAGCCGGCGGCCGGGTAAACAGGTCGTTCGGATTTTCCGGTACCGCGGGCAAGTCGCCGCCGCGAATCTTGCCATCGTAGCGCTCGCGCATCTTCATTTGCTCATTGCGCAGGTAGTTGTACTTCTCGTTGGTCAGCGCCGCCTCGGCGGCGGCATCGCGCAGGATGTACGGGCGCAGAAATACCATCAGCGTGCGCTTGGAGCGCGTGGTCTTGCGGGTCTTGAACAGATTGCCAAGGATCGGGATGCGCGACAGGCCGGGCACGCCCTGCACCGATTCGCCGACTTCCTGCGAGGTCAGCCCACCGAGCACCAGCAGGCCGCCATCGGGAATCATCACTGAGGTGCGGATCTCGCGCTTGTTGGTAATCAGGTCGGCGGCGCCCTGCACTTGCGGCAGCAATGACGACACTTCCTGGACGATATCCAGGCGCACCGCGGTGCCTTCATTGACGTGTGGCGTGACCCGCAGGATCAGGCCGACATCCTTGCGGTCGATGGTCTGGAACGGGTTTTGTGGTTGCGTGCTGCCGCCAGCGCCGGTGTTGGTGAACTGGCCGGTGATGAACGGCACTTCCTGCGCCACCTTGAACTCGGCTTCGTGGTGATCCAGGGTGATGATGCTGGGCTGCGACAGGATGTTGGCGCGCGAATCGCCGCGCAGGGCGCGGATCAACGCACCCAGTTGCAGCACATCCACCATTTCGCCGTTTTCGCCGATCGGCAGGCGCACGGTGCCGCGCACGAAACCCAGATTGAGCCCGGAGCCGACACTGAGCGGGTTCTGCGCGGCGGCGAGGATGCCGCCGGATGCGCCGATCGGCAGGTTGGTGCCGCCGATCAGGCCGGTGCCGACGCTGCCATCGGCGCGGTTGTCCAGGCTGGTGGACTGGAACTGCACGCCCAACTCATCGGCGAGATCGTCCGATACTTCGGCGATCACCGCCTCCACCATCACCTGCGCGCGGCGGATGTCGAGCTGCGTCACCACCGAGGACAGCTCGCGGAACACCGTGGGCGCGGCGGTGATGATCAGCGCGTTGGTTTCTTCATGCACCTGAATGCTGACCGGATGCGCGCCTTCGCTTTTGCTGGCGGTGCCGGTGAGGGTGTTCGCCACCTGCTCCAGTACCGGCACCAAATCGGCCGCCTTGGCGTATTTGAGGTACACCACCTGGGTGGCGTCGCCTTCGCTGAGTGGGGTGTCCAGATGCGCGACCAGGGTGCGCAGTCGCAGGCGGCTGCCCGGATCACCGGACAGCAATACCGAGTTGGTGCGTGCATCGGCGACCACGTTGCTGCTGCTGGCGCCAGCCGCTGCCTGCGGCTCCAGTTGTGCCAGCGTGCGCACGACTTCCGAGGCATTGGCGTGGCGCAGTTGCAGTACCTCCACGCCGGTGTTGGCGGGGGTGTCGATGCGCGCAATCAGCCGTTCGATGCGCTCGACGTTGCCGGCGCGGTCGGTGATCACCAGCGCATTTCCCTGCGCCGCCAGTTGCGCAGTGGACGGCACCAGCGGCCGCAGCAGCGCGACCAATTCCACCGCCGGCACCTGGCGCACCGCGATCACCCGGGTCACCATGCTGTCGGGGCCGGTGCCGCGGCTGCCCACGCCACCGTCGGCGGCGGCCAGCCCTTCCGGCACCACCTTGTACATGCCGCCGGTGGGCACCACCGCGAAACCGTTGACGCGCAGCACCGATTCGAAGGTGCTCCACACTTGCTCGGGCGACATTGGCCGCGCCGACACCACGGTCACCTTGCCATCGACCCGTGGATCGACGATGAAGCTGCGGCCGGTGATCTCGCTGACCGTCTGGATCAGCACATTGATGTCGGCGCCCTTGAGGTTGAGGGTATGGCGGTCGATGGCATCACTGCCCGCATCACCCTGCCGCGTGCTGGCCGGTGCGGGTGCCGGCGTCGGGGTTGCGCCGGGCAGCGCGGTGGGCACGAACGGGGTGATGGTTTGTGCCGCCAGTGCAGGGGCGGCGAACAGCAGCACGGCGAGCACAACGATGCGAGAACAAGTCATGGTGGATTCCAGGGTTATAGTCCGACGCTGACCGGTCGGTCGGTGCCGTCACGGCGCACGTTCAGGGTAACCACACCGCCGGCGCGCAGCGCGGTTTCGAGGTCGGCGCGGCGTTCAGGGCCATCCAGCGGGATGCCATTGACCGCGGTAATCACGTCATCGCCGCGCAGGCCGAGACGTTCCAGCAAGGCCGGGTCGGACACCCGCAAGCGAATCCCGATCAGGCGTCCATTTTCCGATACCGGCAGTATATTTGCGTCGTCCATGAGTGCCGCCACCGCAGGCGTCAATGCGGCGCGCGCGGTGGCCAGGTCGGGGCCGCCGAACACCGGCATCGCGCTCAGAAAGCCACCGCTGGGATCGGCTGGCGCTGACGGCACCGGGTTGTTCGCGGCAGGTTGCTCTGCGCGTTCGAGCTGGCGCCCGGATAGTGGCAGGCGCTCGCGCTGGGCGCCGTTGCGCACCACCACGTAATCGACATACACCGCCTCCAGCACTGCGTCGCCGGGCAGGGTGTCGCCGACCGCAAAGGAGCGCTCGCGGCCATCGGCGCCAGCGATGAAGGCCAGGCCATCACCGGGGGCAGCGGTAGCGAAAGTGCCGCGCAGGGTCAGCGCCAGTGACGAGGCCGCCAACGCGGGTTGCGCGGTACTGGCGGCGCCGAACAGATTCCAATCGGCGATTGCAGCGGTGCCCGCCGTCGTGCCAGCGTCGACGGTGCGGGTTGCTGTGGCTGGCAACGGCAGCGTCGGACCGATCAGCGCCAGCAGGGCGATGCGCACTACCTGCGCCACGCACAGCGCCGCCAGTACGGCCACTGCGGTGCGCGCCAAAGCCGGCCCATCCGTGATGGCCTGCATGCGATCCAGCACCTTGCTCATGCTTCGGTTCCGCCCCTTCCCCGATCGTGCGCACCCTGCGTTTTGCAGCCGCTGGGCCATGGAGGCCCGAACGTCGCGTCGTCCCGATCTGTCACCGCGATCCGACCAATCTAGCAAACGCGGGCAGGATCAGCCAGCAACCGGTCGGACTTTTCGCGTTTTCGTAGCCCGTATGTGGGCGTGCGGCAATGCTGGGTTGCGCGCACTCAGCGCGAGCGCCCCGGCGGCCGCTTGACCAGCTTTTTGATGCTGCGTGCGATCCGGCCAAACAGGCTGGTCGGTTCCGACGCGGCATTGATGGCCGGCGTGGCCTTGCCGGCACTGGCGGTATTGGTGCCGGCCGTGCCGTTGCCGGCCTCCGCGCCAGCGCCACGGTGCGAACGACGACGGCGCTTGCGCGGCGCCTTGGCGTCTTCGCCGGCGGCAGGCCTGGGCGCTGAGGCTACGGCGATCGGTGGGGCAGGGCGTTTTGCGACGGCGTCAGCGCTCGGCGGCGGGTTGCTGCGCCGCCGCGGCGGCCGTGCCTCGGCCCCGCTGCCGGTGCGGGCCGGACGCGCGGAGCGGCTGCGCTCACCGGACTTGCCGCCGGCCTTGGCATCCGCCTCGGCGCGCGCTTCGCGGAAAATCTGCGATACGCTTTCGCTCGCTTCCTCGCCCTCGGGCAACGGTTCACGGGCGGCACGCGGCACCTGGATCAACAGCTCGGCGGTTACCGGCTCGACCGGGATTTTTTGCTCGATGAAGGCTTCGATATCCGGCAGGCCCTGCGCGTAAATCTCGCACGCAAAGCTGATCGCGTCGCCCTCGGCGCCCAGGCGCGCGGTACGGCCAATGCGATGCACGTAATCCTCGGCATCGAACGGCAAGTCGAAGTTGAAGACGTGGGTGACGCTATCGATGTGCAGGCCGCGGGCAGCCACGTCGGTGGCTACCAGCAGTTCAAGCCGACCTTTCTGGAATTGAGTCAGCAGGCTCTCGCGTTTTTTTTGCGGCACATCGCCGGACAGTACGCCGACCCGAAAGCCGGCTTTTTCCAACGCCCTGGCAACGCGCTCAACCCACACCTTGGTGTTGACGAACACCATGCTGCGCGCACCCTCGGTGCGGCTGAGCAGGCCGATCAACAGCGGGATTTTTTCTTCCATCGCCGGCAAGTACAAACGCTGACGGACGCGCGCGGCGGTGATGGTCTCGGTCTCGACCACCATCTTTTCCGGTTCGTTCATGTGCTCATAGGCCAGCTCAAGCACGCGGTGGCTGAGCGTTGCCGAGAACAGCATTGTCTGACGCACGGTGCGGATCGGCATGCGCCGCAGCAGGAAGCGGATGTCCTTGATGAAACCCAGATCGAACATCCGGTCGGCCTCGTCGAGCACGCAGATTTCGCACGCATGCAGCGAAACCACCTTGTGCTGCTTGACGTAATCGATCAGCCGCCCCGGAGTGGCGATGATGACATCGGCACCGGCCTGCAACAGGCTGCGTTGCTTGTCGTAATCGACGCCGCCATAGACCAGCGAAAACTTCAGGCCCAGATCGGAGGCAAACGAGACGGCATCTTTGTGGATCTGGATCGCCAGCTCGCGTGTCGGCGCCAGGATCAGCGCGCGCGGATCTTCGGGCTTGCGCTCGGCCAGTGCCGGACCGGTAAGCAGACGATTGATGACGGTGATCAGAAAGGCGAGTGTTTTGCCGGTGCCGGTTTGCGCCTGCCCGGCGACATCGCGCCCGGCCAGGGCCAGGGGAAGGGTCATTGCCTGAATCGGCGTGCAACGGCTGAAGCCGGCGGCTTCCAGGCCAGCGAGCAGTGCCGGCGCAAGTGCGAAATTGGAAAAAGCAACATCGGTTAATGGTTTATCGGTCATGAAATCCGTATCCGCGCGAGTAACGTCGCGCTTGCGTGCCCGGCGACGCGGCCCCAAACTTGGGGTGTTCACCCGGCGGGACGTGATGCCCCGTGTGGCACTAGTGTAACCCAAGGTGTCCACCGGCTGCCGCGCCGCGGCCGGTACTCAATCTCAATCCAATCAAGGAGCGATCCGTGAGCGATCACGTCATTCACGTCAATGATGCCGATTTTGAAGCCCAGGTGCTGCAATCCGAAACGCCGGTGCTGGTCGATTTCTGGGCCGAATGGTGCGGCCCGTGCAAGATGATCGGGCCGCTGGTTGATGAGTTGGCAGCGAGTTATGCCGGCAAGGTGAAAGTCGTCAAGATCAACATCGACGAGAATCCGAACACGCCGCGGCAGTACGCGGTGCGCGGCATCCCCACCTTGATGATGTTCAAGGATGGCAAAGTCGCCGCGACCCAGGTCGGCGCGGTTGGCAAGGCGCAACTGGCACAGTTGGTGGACCGCGCCGTCTGAGGCGGCGCAACCGGCTTTGAGGGGGTCGGCCCCAGATCAGGTCTGGGGCCGGCTCTGCCGGCGAATGAGTCCGCGAGAGCTTCGCGCGCAGGCGCGCCCCCGCAGGGAATGTCGTTCCTTTGTGGTAACCCACCCTCGGATCGAGTCCGGAGCGGGCGCGGTGGGGCGACGCAATGCGCTGCGTTATTTCATGCCCAACTGCCACAGCATGAACGCTTGATATTCGGCGGTGTCGTGATAGCGTTGCAGGCGGCCGGATTTGCCGCCATGGCCGGCCTGCATGTTGGTACGCAGCAGCAGCGGCAGCACGTCGGTCTTGCGCGCGCGCAGCCGCGCCACGTACTTGGCCGGCTCAAAATACTGCACCTGCGAGTCCCACAGGCCGGTGCCGACAAACATCGCCGGGTAATCCTTGCGTTTGATCTGATCGTAAGGCGAGTACGAGAGCATGTATTGGTAGTAGGTCGGATCGGCCGGGTTGCCCCATTCGTCGAACTCATTGGTGGTCAACGGGATGCTTGCATCGAGCATGGTGGTGACCACATCGACGAACGGCACCTGCGCAACGATGACGCGGTATTTGCGCGGCGCCATATTGGCGATGGCGCCCATCAACAGGCCACCGGCGCTGCCGCCCATCGCCGCCACCCGGTCGGCGGCAGCGTATTGGTTGCGAACCAGATAATCGGTCACGTCGATGAAGTCGGTAAAGGTGTTTTTCTTGTTGAGCAGCTTGCCGTGCTCATACCAGCTGCGGCCCATTTCCTGGCCGCCGCGAATATGGGCGATGGCGTAGACCATGCCGCGATCGAGCAACGACAGCACACTGGCGTTGAAGCGCGGGTCCGTCGATGCGCCGTACGAGCCGTAGCCGTACTGCAACAGTGCTGCCGTGCCATCACGCACGAAGCCCTTGCGATAGACCAGACTGACCGGAATGCGGGCGCCATCGTGTGCCGGTGCCCACAGCCGCTCCACCGTGTAGTGTGCTGGATCGAAACCGCCCAGCACCGGCTCTTGCTTGAGCAGCCGGCGCTCGCCGCTGGCGACGTTCAATTCGTAGGTGGTAGTGGGCGTGGCCAGCGAAGAATAGGTGTAGCGCAGCCACGCGCTGCCGGCTTCGGCATTGATCGCCAACGCCATGGTATAGGCAGGGTCATCGGCCTTGACGTAGTCCTGGCCCTGCGCGCCGATGATACGCAGGCGCGACAGACCTTCAGAGCGTTCCTCGATGGCGATGAAATCATCGAACAGGGCAAAATCCTCGATCAACACCTGCGCGTTATGCGGCACCACATCGGTCCACTGCTCGGGCTTGGCCAGCGCTTTTTCGCTGGCCTGCAGCAGGCGAAAATTGTGCGCCTGCCAATTGCTGCGGATCAGCCAACGCCCGGCCAGATGGTCGGCTTGGTACTCGACATCGCGCTGCCGAGCCACCAGCGGCTTGAACCGGGCGGGCTTGTCGGCGCTGGTGCAGCGCTGTTCGCTGGTGGTGGTGCTCGACAGCACAATGCAGATGAACCTTTCCGAACGGGTACGCATCAGGCTGATGTAATAACTCGGGTCGGCCTCCTCGTACACCAGCAGGTCAGTGGCCGGATCGCTGCCCAGCGTGTGCTTTTTTACCCGCGTGGTCAGCAGCGTGGCCGGATCGTTTTCGATGTAGAACACGCTGCGGTTGTCATTGGCCCACACCATGTCTGCGGCCAGTCCGGCGATCTGCTCGGAATGGATTTCGCCAGTGGTGAGGTTTTTGAAGCGCAGCACGTATTGGCGCCGGCCTACCGCATCTTCGGTCCACGCCAGCAGGTTTTGATCCGGACTGACTTCCCAGTCACCGACCTGAAAATAATCCTTGCCCGCGGCCATGGCGTTGCCATCAAGCAGCACGTCCTCGGCGGCATCGAGGCCACCGCGCTTGCGCGCATAAATCGGATAATCCTTGCCCTCCTCGAAGCGGGTGTAATACCAGTAATCCCTGTACTGATAGGGCACCGAACTGTCGTCCTGCTTGATGCGGCCGATCAACTCGTTGTACAGGGTGTCGCGCAGGGCCTGGTGCGGTGCCATCACCGCATCGGCATAGCTGTTTTCGGCACTGAGGTAGGCGAGCACCTCGGGATCGCTGCGGCTGTCGTCGCGCAGCCAGTAATACTCGTCATTGCGGCTGGCGCCATGCGGCGCGATGACTTCGTGTGGCTGGGTTGTCGCCATCGGCGGCGTCAGTGCGGCCGGCGCCTGGGTTGCCGGTGGTGCGGCCGGTTTGCCGCAGGCGGCAAGCAGCACGGTTAGCAGGGCGGTTGCCAGCCAGCGACAAGAAGTGCTCATGGTCGTATCCATTGGTGTTCAGCGAGTTTAATCAGCGCCAAGTATCAGGGAAACCTCGTTAACGATGGTCTGAAAACGCTGTCATTGCGAGGAGCCAAGCGACGTGGCAATCCAGAAATATTCAGAGAATCAAGATGCTGGATTGCTTCGCTGCGCTCGCAATGACGGCCGACGGGGCTTGTTCAGAGCTTCCTTAACCCGCCGCAATCGGGTCGCGCAGCGAGTTTCAAGGGGTTCCCATCAATTTCTGTTTCAGGAAGGTATAGGCCAGCGCCTGCATGTACGCCGCCTGCGGATTGTTGGCGGCGCCGCCATGGCCGCCCTCGATGTTTTCGTAATACAGCACGTCGTGCCGCTGTGCCATCATCCGCGCCATCATTTTGCGAGCGTGACCGGGATGCACGCGATCGTCGCGGGTCGAGGTGGTGAACAACAGCGGCGGGTATTTCACTTCGGCGCGGACGTTGTGATAGGGCGAGTAGTGCTGCAGGAAGGCCCAGTCCTCGGGTTTGTCAGGGTCGCCGTACTCCGCCATCCACGAGGCGCCGGCCAGCAGTTTGTGATAACGCTGCATGTCGAGCAGCGGCACCTGGCAGACCACGGCGCCGAACAGCTCGGGATACATCACCGTCATGTTGCCCATCAGCAAGCCGCCATTGGAGCCGCCCTGGATGCCGAGGTGCGTGCTTGAGGTGACCTTGCCGGCAATCAGATCCTGCGCTACCGCAGCAAAGTCTTCGTAGGCCTTGTTGCGATGCTCGCGCAGCGCCGCCTGGTGCCAGCGCGGGCCGTACTCGCCGCCGCCACGGATATTGGCCAGCACATACACACCGCCCTGGCTGAGCCAGCCGCGGCCAACGCTGGCGCTGTAGTTCGGTGTCAATGAAATTTCGAAACCGCCGTAGCCGTAGAGCAGGGTCGGGTTGTTGCCATCGCGGGTGAGCGCCTTGGGCGCCACCATGAAGTACGGCACCTTTGTGCCGTCCTTCGAGGTGGCGAAGTGCTGGCTGATGGCCAAGCCACTGGCATCGAAGAACGCCGGCAGTTGCTTGAGCGTCTGCGGCGCGCTGCCGATGCGGCCATAGGCGAGGCTGGTCGGGGTGAGGAAATCGGTACTGGTCAGGAAGTACTCGTTGCTGTCATCGGCATCCACCGCGCTGAAGCCCAGTGTGCCAAAGGCTGGTGCGCCCAGCAGCGGCTGGCGCTGCCAGCCGTCCTTGCCGGGGGTGAGGATCACGATGCGGTTCTTCACATCCGCCAGCACGTTGAGGTAGAGGTGATCCTTGAGTGCGCCAAAACCCGCCAGCGCGGTGTGGGCATCGGGCGTGAACAGCACCTCGAATGCCCGCTCGCCGGCCATGAACGCAGCAAAGTTGGTCGCCAGCAAAGAACCTGCGGCATACTCTGTGCCCGCCACCATCCACGGTTCGCGCAGCTCCAGCAGCAGGAAATCGCGCACCACCGATTTGTTGGCGCTGTTGGGCACGTCGATTTTGTGCAGGCTGCCATCGTTGCCGCGCAGGTACAGTTCATCGTTGTAGAACGCCAGTGTGCGGCTGACGAAATCGCGCTCGAAGCCGGGCGTATCATCGTGACTGGCGGCGATGTACATGTCATCGCTGCGGCCTTCGTAAACCACGCTTGCCTCGCTCAACGGGGTGCCGCGCCGCCATTGCTTGACGATGCGCGGATAGCCCGATTCGGTCACGCTGCCATCGCCAAAATCGGTGAACACGTAAACCGTGTCGCGGTCGATCCAGCCCAGACCGCCCTTGGCTTCGGGGCGATAAAAGCCATCGCTGATGAAGCTGCGCGCGTCGAGCGCAAACTCGCGGCTGACATCGGCATCGGCGCCGCCGCGCGACAGCGCAATCAGGCAGCGCGTGTAATCCGGGCGCAGGCACTGCGCACCGTGCCACACCCAATTTTCGTTTTCGCTGGCGGCGAGCGCATCGAGATCGAGCACGGTCTCCCATTCGGGCTGCGCGCTGCGGTAGGAGTCGGGCGTGGTGCGCCGCCAGATGCCGCGCACGGCGGTCTTGTCGCGCCAGAAGTTGTAATAGTACGGGCCGATCTTTTCGACATAGGCGATGCGCGCATCCGAATCCAGGATCGCCAGCAGATCATTGCGCAGGCCGGCAAATGCCGGCTCGGATTGCAGCGCTTTCTGGCTGACCGCATTGCGCGCGCGCACCCAGTCCAGCGCCTTTTCGCCGGCGACGTCTTCCAGCCAGAGGTTGGGGTCGGTTGCGCTGTCGACTGCTGCCATCATGGGGGTACTCAAGGTGATGCCTGCCAATGCCATCACTGTGGCAAGGCGGCGGGTGCGAATACTCATGGCTGGGTGCTCCAAAGCCGGGAAAATGTCAGCCACATACGCTAGCATGGTGCGGGGCGTATCGTGTCAAGACGCGCTTCTGGGGTCGTATGGCGGATCGAATGCGGCATGCGAACGGTAATGCGGTTGTTTTCGGTAGGGCACGTTGCGTCATCGCGATGATGCGGCGCAACCAAATCATGAACCATGGGGAGTACAGAACATGACGAACAAACTGCTGGAACTGCTCAATGCACTGGGTCGCGATGCGGCGCTGGCTGCCGAGTATGAATCCAACCCGGATGCGGTGCTGGCGCGTTATGGCTTGAGCGATGAAGAAAAAGCGGCGATGAAGTCCTGCGATTGTGCGGCGGTGGGCCGTTTGTGTGGGACTGGCGAAAGCTTTTACGCAAACAACACCACAATCAAAGCCTACGATAACAAGAACGACGACTACTGATCCGTTCCATGCGTGGATTTTGCCGCTGCTTGTGGATGCTGGCCCTGCTGCTGCAGGCCAGTGTGCTGTGGGCGGGGCCGGAGCTGGAAGCGCGCATTGCCGAGATCGAGCGGCGAAATGAGCAGGCACCGTGGCCGGAGTCGGCGGCACTGATTGATGCGCTCTCGCCTGAACTTGCCCAGGCCACGCCCGAGCAGCGTGTTCGCGTGGAGCTGGTGCGGCTGCGTAATCTTGCATTGGCGGGTGATTATCGGGCGTGTCTTGAAGGCATCGATGCGTTGCTCAAGCAGGAGTTGAGTCCGCCGCTGCTGCTGCGCACGCTGGGTCTGGGTGCCAACGTTGCGGTCAATGCTGCAGATTATTTCCGCGCCTTCAGTTGGCTCAAGCAGGGCCTGGCCGTGCTGCCCGAGCAAGGCAAGGAGAGAATCGCCCTGCTTGGGCACGCAGCCTACCTGTACGCAATAGCCGGTGAGGGTGAGCAGGCGGTGACGTATTCCCGCCAAGCATTGCTGGCTGCCGATCAGAACGGTGATTTGCGCGCGCGCTGTATCGCGCGATCAGATATGGTTCTGGCGCACAAGACGGCGGGTCAATTCACGGAGGCCGAGCGTATAGCGCGTGAGCAGTTCACCGTGTGCACGCAGGCGGGGGATCCGGTATTCGTCGCGCAGGCCATGGCAGGGCTTGGTTCGGCGCAGATGAAACAAGGCTATGTGCTCGATGCGCTGGCGCCGATGCGCAATGCAGTACGTCTCTACCAAGCCGCCAATTATGCCTTCGGGGTAAGCGAAACCGAGCTTGATATCGCTGAGGCGCTGGTGCGCCTCGACCGCAACCGCGCCGAGGCCGAGCAATTGCTCAGCAAGATTGCGGCGACATTTGAACAATCGGGTGCATGGGCCAATCTTGCGCTTACATTGTCGCTGCAAAGCGAACTGGCCGAACGTCGCGGTGAGGTGGCGCTGGCACTGGATTACCGCAAGCAGGCCGAACAGGCTCGCGCCAAAGAGCAGGCCGAGATCCGTGATCGCCGCTTCGCCTACCTGCAGGCGGAGTTCAACGCGCAGGTGGCCGAGCAGCAGATTGCCTTGCTGGAGCGCGACCGCACCGTTCAGCAGTTGCGCCTGAAAGAGGCCAGCCAGCGGCAGTGGCTGATCGTGGCGGTAGTGGTGCTGTTGCTGGTGATTTTGCTGGTGCTGGGTTACTCGTTGCGCCGCACCCGCAATGACCGCCTGCGCTACCGCTGGTTGTCCGAGCGCGATGGCCTGACCCGGCTGTACAACCACCAGCAGGCCTACCGACTCGGCCAACAGGCCTATGCCGCCACGGCGAGCGCGGCCAAGCCGTTCACGGTGGTGATGGCCGATATCGATCTGTTCAAGCAGATCAATGATCGCTACGGTCATGCCATGGGCGATGAAGTGCTGCGCCGCCTGGGTGAGTGGTGGCGTGAGGTGTTCGGCGACAATGCGCTTGTCGGTCGCAGCGGTGGCGAGGAGTTCACCGTGTTTTTGCCTGCCGATGCGGCGGCGGCGCAGGCGCTGGTGGCGCAGTTGCAGCAGCGCATCGAGCCGGTAACGGCATGGGAGCAGACGGTAACCCCAACCTTGAGTTTCGGCATTTGCGAGCGCACCGAGAACCATACGTCCATGGCCGATGTGGTTCGCTGCGCCGATCAGGCGCTGTATCGCGCCAAGCACGGCGGGCGCAACCAGATCGCGATTGCCAGCGCCGAGCTGGCGGCCAGCGGGTTGAAGCAGCGGCCAGACCTGGTAGTGGTTGGCAGCGGTATCCAGATGAGCCGCCATGCGGCCGATCGCACGCTCTCGGAAATCCGCGCGGCGCAGGTGGTGTTGTGCCTGGTCGACCCGCTGGCGCGTGCGCAGATTCAGGCATTGCGCCCGGATGCCATCGATCTGTCGCCGTTTTATGCATCTGGCAAGGATCGGCGCCAGACCTATCGCGAAATGGAAGCTGCGATCATGGCCGAAGTGCGCGCCGGCAAGCGCGTGTGTGCGGTGTTTTATGGCCATCCCGGCGTGTTCGCCGATGTGCCGCATGCGGTAATCCGCAAGGCCCGCGCCGAAGGCATCAGTGCGCGCATGGAGCCGGGGATTTCCGCCGAGGCCTGTCTGTACGCCGATCTGGGTATCGACCCCGGCCGCAGCGGTGTGCTGTCACTGGAGGCGACACATTTCCTGATCTATCAGCACACGCTCGATACCAGCGCCCACCTGCTGCTGTGGCAGGTGGCCTTGAGCGGCGACCTGAGTTGCAGCCGCTTCCATGCCGAGCCCGAAGGGCTGCGTGAGCTGGTCAAAAAGCTGGCGCGCTGGTACCCGTTCGGCCACGAAGTGATCCTGTACGAGGCAGCGGTGATGCCGATACAACACCATCGCGCCGAGCGGCTGGCATTGCGTGATCTGCCCACCGCCAGCTACCAGGAGTTCACCACCTTGGTGATTCCGCCCTTGCAACCGGCATTGCCCGAGCCGGCGAGTAGCGAGTAGCCCGGGTTCGGCGTAGCCTCAACCCGGGACGACGCTGTGGTAACGGGACAACATCACGCGCCGTCAACCCGGGCGGCGCACTACCGCCGTTGGTGTGCGTGCCGCCGCGATCTTCTCCAACGCCGCAAACGCCGAGGTGTAAGCCGGGCGCTTGAGGTAGCGGCCGGCGCCGCGCTCGGCACGCAGTTCGCCCTGCACCCAGGTGAGCTTTCCTTGCGAAATCGTGTGCGAGGGCAGGCCGCGCACTTGCATGCCCTCGAAGATGTTGAAATCGACCTGCTGGCGATGGGTCTTGGCCGAGATCGTCTTGCTGGCGTTGGGGTCCCACACCACGATGTCGGCATCGGCACCGACGCTGATGCTGCCCTTGCGCGGGTACAGGTTGAAGATACGTGCGGCATTGGCCGAGGTGATCGCGACGAATTCCTCCGGCGTCAGCCGGCCCGTATTCACGCCATGCGTCCACAGCACCGCCATGCGGTCTTCCACCCCGCCGCAACCGTTCGGGATCTTGCTGAAATCATCGCAACCAGCGGCTTTTTGCTCGGCGCAGAAACAGCAGTGATCGGTGGCGGTGGTTTGCAGGTGGCCCGCCTGCAAGCCTTGCCATAGCGCTTCTTGATGCGACTTGGCGCGGAACGGCGGCGACATCACGTGCGCCGCGGCGAAGGTAAAGTCCGGGTTGCGGTACACGCGATCGTCCACCAGCAGATGCCCGGGCAACACCTCGCCGTATACGCGCAGGCCGGCATTGCGGGCGCGGATGATTTCATCGAGCGCGTCCTTGCACGACACATGCACGATGTACAGCGGCACCCCGATCACTTCGGCAAAACGGATGGCGCGGTTGGCCGCCTCGCCTTCGGCGGCGGGCGGCCGCGACAGCGGGTGCCCTTCCGGGCCGGTGATGCATTCGGCCAGCAGTTTGCGTTGCAACTGGAACACCAGTTCGCCGTTCTCGGCGTGTACGGTCGGCATCGCGCCCAGCGTCAGTGCGCGACGAAAGCTCTGGTACATGATCTCGTCGTCGGCCATGATCGCACCCTTGTACGCCATGAAGTGCTTGAAGCTGTTGACGCCTTCCTCGCGCACCAGCGTGCCCATGTCGTCGTGCACGCTCTGGTCCCACCAGGTGACAGCGACGTGGAAGCTGTAATCGCTGGCCGACTTTTCCGCCCACTCGCGCCATTGCCGGTAGGCGTCCATCAACCGCTGCTTGGGCGCCGGGATCACGAAGTCGATGATGGTGGTGGTGCCGCCAGCCATCGCCGCCGCCGTGCCCGAGTAGAAATCCTCGGAGGCCACCGTGCCCATGAACGGCAACTGCATGTGCGTATGCGGATCGATGCCGCCCGGCATCACGTACTGGCCGCCGGCATCGACCACCTGCGCGCCGGCCGGCACGTCCAGATTCTCGCCGACGGCCTTGATAACGCCATCGGCGCAATAGACATCGGCGCGGAATTGCCGGTCGGCATTGACCACGGTACCGCCGCGAATGATGAGTGACATGATGAGCCTCGTCGGTGGCGTATCGAAAACGAAAGCTTAGGCGAACTGGCGGCGAATTGCGCGCGCGACGTGCCTGTTCGGCGGTTTGGATGCGACCGGCGAGATCGCGTTGGGCTAACGGTCATGGCGAATCGCCGCCCCGGATGATGAAACGCTTCGCGTTGTTTCACGCTAGCATAGGGCGATTGCACACACTGCGGAGTGTCGCCAATGGAGCGCATCGTCAATCTGCACATCGAACACCTGCCCGAAGGCGTGTATCTTGCCACCAGCGACGACGTGCCCGGCCTGGTCGCACAAGGTCGAACGGTTACCGAGACTCTGGAAATCGCTCGCGATGTCGCCAGAAAATTGATTGCCGCGCGGGGCGAAAGAGCCAACACAACGTCGCTTACCGAGTTGCAGGAATCCTTCGATTACCCATTGGTGCTCGGCTGAGCGAGCGGTCATGGGACGGCTGTCCGGTTTCCGCTACCGTGAGATTGCCCATAGGCTCACGGTGCTTGGATTTGCCTTTGACCGGCAAGCTGCCGGCTCGCATGAAATCTGGTTCAACGCCACAACCCAACGCTACACCACGCTGGTGAACCACCCCGGTGATTTACCCGAAGGCACTGTGCGTGCCATTCTCAAACAGGCCGGCATTGAACCCGACCAGTTCCTTGAGCTTTGACACGATCCCGCATCACCCCCGCCGCGCCAAGCCCAGATACACCAGCGCCGCCAGCGCGAAGCCGACGAACCAGGCGTAACCGTAAATCGCATCGAACACTGCCGGCACCGACGCGACGAGGCCCGCCGCATGGGCAAAGCCGGGCAGGTTGGGCAACACGCCGATGGCCAGTGCGCCGAGGCCGGCCCAGTTCCAGCCGTTGCTGGCCTGGTAGCGGCCATCGTGGCGGAACAGGTCGTCGAGCGCGAGTTCGGTGCGGCGGATGAAGTAGTAATCGGCGACAAGGATGCCGGCGATCGGGCCGAGCAGCGCCGAGTAGCCGACCAGCCAGGTGAACAGATACGTGCCGGCCGATTCCATCAGCTTCCACGGGAACATGGCGATGCCGATGCCGGCGGTGAGGTAGCCGCCCATGCGGAAGGAAATCTTGTGCGGCGCGAGGTTGGAGAAGCCATAGGCCGGCGCCACCACGTTGGCGGCGAGGTTGGTGGTCAAGGTGGCGATGGCGAGCGCAAACAACGCCGCTACCACACCAATGCCGCCCATGCGCCCGGCCAGTTGCACCGGGTCCCAGATCGCCTCGCCATAAATGGTGACGGTGGCCGAGGTGACCGCCACACCGATGAATGCGAACAGCGCCATCGGCAGCGGCAGCCCGAGCGCCTGGCCGATGATCTGATCGCGCTGGCTTTTGGCGAAGCGGGTGAAGTCGGGGATGTTCAGTGCCATCGTCGCCCAGAAGCCGACCATCGCGGTGAGCCCCGCGAAGAAGGTCGGCCAGAACTGGCCTTCCTTGGCACCGCCGGCCACGAACTGCGATGGCGTGGACAGCATGTTGCCGAAACCGTCGGCCTGTATGTAGGCCCAGGCCAGCAGCGCGAGGCCCATCAGCAGCAGGAACGGCGCGCTCAGCATTTCCAGCCAGCGGATCGATTCGGTACCGTGCTTGATGAAGTACAGATGCAGCGCCCAGAAGCCGAGAAAGCACACGGTCTGCGCCGGGTCGATGCCGAGCAGTGGCAGCGGCGCGCCGTGGAACGCGCCATCACTGAGCGCGTTGGCAATCACGTAAATCGCCGAGCCGCCAACCCAGGTGTTGATGCCGAACCAACCGCAGGCCACCAGCCCGCGCGCCAGCGCCGGGATGCGCGCGCCCTTGGGGCCGAACGCCGAGCGCAACAGCACCGGAAACGGCACCCCGTGCTTGGCACCGGCATGGCCAATCAACAGCATCGGCAACAGAACGATGAGGTTGCCCAGCAGCACCGTCAGCACCGCCTGCCACCACGCCATGCCCTGGCTGACCAGACCGCCAGCGAGCAAATAAGTGGGCACACACACCACCATCGCCACCCACAGCGCGGCATAGGCGCGCCAATCCCAGGTGCGTTGCGTGCCGAGCGTCGGCGCCAGATCGGCGTTCCACAGGGTCGGATCGTGGGCAGTGTGGTTCATCGGCGAATGCGCTCCTGGGCGTGGCGAAGTGACGGAGTGTAGCCAACGCGCAGGCTACAGCAATCGCGCCATAGCGATCCCCAGCATGTGACGCCGCGCTGGTGCCGCGGGCCAAGCATGCAATGCGAGAACCAGATGGAGAGCGTCTGCGTTCGGATGGCTATCGCGGTGCGCCGTTGTGCCCCAGAACCGTCGCAGCATGCAGGCGCTCCGTTCGGCCGCTACGCCGGCTGCGCATGCAGGCGAACCCCAAGCGGCTTGGCGACCTTGAGCACCGTGGCAAAGCTTGGGCTCCCATCCGCGCTCAACGTTCCTTGTGTGTCCCAGCCCGTTCTCCCAGCTCTCTCCTACGCCCATCGGTTGAGTAGATTGGGGCCAGATGTGACCATGTGCTTCTCGATGTGTCAATACAAGACCTGCCCCAGTGCTCCTTGACCCAGTGCTCCTTTTCGTCTGGACGGCAAAGGCCAAAGACATCCTGGAAAAAGTCATCAGCGCCAATCGACGCCTTGGTTAAAAGAATAACGAAGCACTACACTAGCTGGCGCTCCAATCGGCGTATCATTTTAATTTCTTTTCCAATGACGGGATCATCGCGCAACATTAACAACAACATCTTTGCCCTCGGATCCTTCGAGCGCAGCAACGGGAGCAGTAGTGGAGCGCGGTCATTGCCCAACGAACTATCGCTTGCAAGGCGCATCACATCATCAATCACGCTATCATCGGCTGCCCCAGCCAAGGCCAATGCAGCCACGTAACGACGGTCGGGCGGCAATGACAGAGAGTTAGCCTCAAAGAATTCAATTAATTCATTCCAATGATCTCTCGCCCCCAATGCTGCCAACGCGCGCAATATCCCTTCACGAACTTCATCCGGGTAAGTCGGCTTTTTGACGTGCTCCAGCAGTGTTAGAATTACGCCATCAGGAAATACTTCCTGCGAATCAATCAAATCCCACGCTGAGTTTACGTTTGCGCCCGCAGCTTTTAGTGCTGCCACCAGTGGTGCTTCGGCGATAGCCATCTTATCGCGCAGTTTCTGGCGCGCCACGTCCTGCTGAGTTCGCCGTGCAACGTATTCATCCCACTTGCCGTCGGCTTTCATTTGAGCATGATGCTCAGCCAAGGTCATGTAACCCTTTCGTTTCGTTGTCATCAGAATGGAATCTCCTTAATAACCACAATTCCTGCGGCCTCAGCTTCCATATCGCAAACGCAGCAAACGGGAATCGGGACACCCACTTTTCGCCTCGGTAGCAGGGGTGCCCTGGCCCGCTCTCAGAAGAATCAATTTGAGCCCGACCCCGATTGTTTCTTGGAAAGTGCACTCTGACCCTTGTTTTCGCTTGTTTTCTTGTTTTCTTGTTTTGGTTTTGCCCGTGTTTTGACTTCACTGCGACAGCTTGTGAGATGCGAGCCGATTCAGGCTAACTCCGGCCTCGGCAGCTTGAACAGCCAAATTCTTGTGCAACTGCGGCGGCACACGCACCATGAACCGGCCGCTGAAACGCTTGGTTGATAGCGGCTCAGGAACCACATCCCCAGCCTCTTGGATATCGGCGACACAATCCGCAACCACCTTTCTGATGCCCGAAAGCGCCTTTTCAGGTGAGGCGGCCAACCAGCTGAGGCTGGGAAACTCAACGCAAGTTGCAACGTATTCCTCGTCCTCCTCAGACCAGGAAACGCGATAGGCATATTGATCAGTCTTCTTCATGGCTCGACTCCAGGCGTTCAACAGCCAGCAAAACCTGCCGAACTTGGTATGGCTTGGCTTTCCCCTTGCTCGATTGAATGTTGACCCGAGGGTCACCGAGCCAGGGGGTCTTGTAAATGCGGTGACTTGTCCTGCTCTGATGCGGCTTGCCGAAGAAGTGATCACATACCTTGCACAATTCCGTGAAGCGAACCCCCTTGGGGTTCTCTCGCATCAGAGCAAGGATATCGGTGACCTTCGGCATGGCCGCATGATACCAGTAATGACACCATTGAGCCGCCCTGCTTTTAGTCGCCCATCGGTTGAGCAGGATGGGGCCAGGTGTTTCGTGGCTGCATCGATGCAGCTATGAAAAACCTGACCCAAGTTGTGCTTGATGTGACCCTGTGCTTCTCGATGTGTCAATACAAGTCCTGACCCCGTGCTTCCTGCAAGTCCTGACCCCGTGCTTCCTGACCCCGTGCTCCAACTGGTACTGGCTGGTTGATGGCCTGATGGAACACGGTTACCCCATGCGACTGGTCCACACGTCCGCCGTGCCGCAGTACGACGGCATCAAGCACGGCAACGATCACACCGATGCACGCCACCTGGTGCATCTGTTGCGTCTGGGCATCCTGCCCGAGGGTTACATCTATCCGCGCGAAGGCCGCGCGCTGCGTGATCTGTTGCGGCGGCGCTTCCAACTGGTCCACCAATCGACCGCGTTGATGCACGCCGTGCAGTGTGCGTGGTCGCGACGCACCGGGCATGGCCTCAGCGCCAACGGCTTTCGCCAACTGACCGGCAAGGCGATCTGCACGGCGATCGTCGATCCGATCGAGCGTCTGGCGATGCTCGCCCAGATCAAGGTCTGGCGCGCGCTCTACGCGCAGGTTCAGCAGGTGGAGAAGTGGGTGAGCGAGCACTTGCAGGGCTCAGCAAAATTGCAGTCGGTGCGCAGCACCCCGGGTATCGGCATCATCCTGGGCAGCACCATCGTGCTGGAATCTGGTGATATCGCCCGCTTCGCCAGCGTCGGCGACTACGCCTCTTACTGCCGCATGGTGGACAGCAAGCCGCTGTCGAACGGCAAGCTCAAGGGCCGCGGCAATGCCACGTGCGGCAATCGCTACCTGTGCTGGGCGTACATCGAAGCCGCCAACTTCGCGTTGCGCTACTGCCCCGAGATTCGTCGTTGGTACGATCGCAAATCATCGAAGAAACGGCGTGTGATCGCGCTCAAGGCGGTCGCGCACAAGCTCGCACGCGCCAACTATTTCCTGTTGCGCGATGGCGGCACATTCGACGCCAAGCGCGCGTTCGGCTGACCGCTTCACCCGACGACGCACAGACCGGAACACGGGTTGGCCCACAGCCACCAGATCTGAATGGTCGTGCGTCGTCGGACTTTGCGTTGCAACGATGACCGCCCGTCGCGCGAGCCAGCAAAGGTTGGACGAGGGTTT